>OLSD01001981.1_pt1 | contig 15351 bp, 16 predicted proteins | sample 1672211 | NCBI WGS metagenome assembly OLSD01 (sample SAMEA3136659, study PRJEB25190) | human gut metagenome | reverse complement strand
ATTTTAACAAAATATTTATTATAAATAGGTACTTTCTTTGCTATTGAAATCATTATTTTTGACTAAGCTAAAGAAAAGAAATATAATAAAAGGTAAATTCTCACTGTAGTGGAGAAATAAGAGGCTAAAGATAAATAAACTAGTATAATTTATATACTAGATATAAGGAGTAAAGAATATGAATTATTGCTTTCAGTGTGGCACTAAATTAATAAATAAACAATGTAATAATGAGGGGGAGGTTCCATATTGTAATAAGTGTGAAATGTTTCGTTTCCCAACATTTAGTTCAGCTATAAGTGCAATTGTTTTAAATCCTGATAAAAATAAAGTGTTGCTTATGCAACAGTATGGAAGAAAAGATAATATACTTGTAGCAGGATACATTAGTAAAGGTGAAAATGCAGAACAGACTTTAGTAAGAGAAATAAAAGAAGAAACAGGTCTTAATGTTAAAGATTATCAATATATGAAGAGTAGTTATTATGAAAAGACTAATACATTAATGTGTAATTTTATTTGTGTGGTAGATAGTGAAGATTTAAGTCAAATTAATGAGGAAGTTGATAAAGCAGAATGGTTTTCTTTTAAAGATGCATTAAAAAATATTAAAAGCAAAAGTTTAGCTGAGGAATTTTTAATATATGCCTTCAAAAAGATGAATTACATATAATATTTAAATACCCTTATAGAAAAAGCTAGTGGAATATAAAGAAATAAAATTAAGGATATACTTTTAAAGTATATCCTTAATTTATATGGTGACTATTTTAATAGAGTTATTTTTGTGTCTATTATTTCTGGTTCTCTCTTAAATAGGAATTCTCCTCTTCTTACAGAGCAGTTAACTCCAACTCTTTCAAGGATTGCATCAAATTCATTTTTAGCATTTAAAACTATGAAGTTAGCATCTTTTCCTACTTCTATACCATATTTGTCTTGGATATGAAGAGTTTTAGCACCATTTGTTGTGATTAAATCTAAGGCATTATTAACTTCATCAACAGACATCATATGACATATGTGAATACCAGCATCTAATATATTCATTAGGTTACCATTTCCTAATGGGTACCATGGGTCTGAGATTGAATCTTGAGCAAAACAAACATTAATTCCTGCATCATTTAATTCTTTAACTCTTGTAAGACCTCTTCTCTTTGGATAAGTGTCATATCTTCCTTGTAAGTGAATATTTTCTGTTGGACATGATATGAAGTTCATTTTTGATAATTTTAAAAGTTTGAATAATTTAAATGCATAAGCATTATTATATGAACCCATAGCACAAGCATGGCTTGCAGTTGTAAGTTCTCCAATTCCATTTAAATAAGATTCTGCTGCTAATAATTCAACAAATCTTGATTGATCATCATCAGTTTCATCACAGTGAACATCTATTAATTTGTTATATTTCATTGCAAGTTCTATAGTTTTCTTAACTGATTTTTCTCCCATTTCTCTTGTGAATTCAAAATGAGGAATAGCACCAACTACATCAGCACCCATTTTTAAAGCTTCTTCTACTAATTCATCTCCACCTTTATAAGAATACATTCCTTCTTGTGGGAAAGCTATGATTTGAATATCTATAATATCCATCTCCTGGTTGGCCTTTTTGGAAAACCTCATCGTGTGGAATATCTACCTAATGTGGAGCGAGGAGTGGATACGTCAGGGATTCTAGTTTTGGACTATGGTAACTTTAAGGCTGTTGCCATTGGAGCTAAAGACTGTAGTGCAGAGATTCGTTCAACTATTCAAGGGGATAAGGGAGCTATTACCATTTTTGGTGCAACCAATACTCTACCTGAGATTGGAGTCACTCTCAATGGTCAGAAAGAGAGAGTTGTCAATCTCAATAGTCCACAACATCGTATGTATGATGAATTTGTAGCTTTTGAAAAGATGGTGGCGACCAAGGATTTTGACAGTGTTGCCAAGCAGTTGGAACATAGTCGACAGGTTATGGAAGTTCTGGATCAAGCTTCGAAAGCTTTGTAACATACTAAAAAACAAGCAGTGGTGTTGGCCATTGCTTGTTCTGTCTTATACAGTTGTTGGGAATGAAATCTCAATCAATTTGTCAGTGTGTACTGTTCTAAGTTTGTCCATCAAAACGATATCTTTGTCGATTTTTCGTTTGAGGAAGAATTCACGGATAACTTCTAATTCGTTGTCTTTAACAGCACGATGTTTATTTGAAATCAAGAGTTCATAATGCTTAGGTGCTTGTGTAAAGACAACATCAGTATTCCCAGCAGAGTAGGTCTCTACGAGAAAGGCATCCGTGTTGTCTAGTTGGTTTTGAACGAGTTCTTGGTGTGTACGGGTCGTATTAATGAGTTTCATAGTTTCCTCCTAAGATTTGCCAGTTGTTATGTTGTTTGCTTTCCATTGTTCGATTCCCCATTTATGACTGCCACGTTTAAGTTTAGCAATGGCTTCATCAATTGGAAACCAGGCCAGGTTATTGAAATCTTCGAGAGGTTTGCCAATTTTTGAAAAATCTACAACTTCATAAATATAGGCTGGATTGTAATAGTAAGTGTCACGGTGGCTTGAATAGAAGTATTCATCAGCCTGGCCATAGTACTGGCCTAAAGTGGCTGTAAACCCAAGTTCTTCAATTAACTCGCGTTCTAATGCGCTATAGTGATCCTCGCCTGCTTCGATTTCTCCACCTGGGAGAAACCAAGCCCCGTTAGGAGCCTGGACTAAAATAATCTTTGTCTTTTCTTGGTTAGGAATCACAGCATAAACACCGTAACGTGTTTGATAATGAGCTCCCTCAACCTTGTCACCAAATGTTGGATTCATGAGTTGCTCCTTACGTTTATTTGCCTATATTATACTAAAATTTTGCTCATTTTCCTATTGATTTAGGCAGAATTAGGGATAAATTTGAAAATAGGAAATGAAAAGATAAATAAACCAAGTCGTAATGACTTGGTTTATTTGTTTAATCAGATTCTTTTGCTACCTCAGCTTTTTGAGTAGCTTTTTCGGCTTTTTTAGCAGACTTAATGGTAATGTGGCCTTTTGAAGTCATGACAGCCTTGAGATCTTTTTCATTTGGATTTTCAAGGTAGAAGTCAGTAATAGCATCTTCAATGTGATCTTGGATGGTACGACGTAGTGGTCGAGCACCCATCTTAGGATCGTAACCAAGGTCAACCAATTTTTCCTTAACTTTCTCAGTTACACTGAGGTGGATACCGTTGTTAGCCAAGCGTTGGTTGACATTATCAAGCATGAGGTCCACGATAGTAAGGAGATTTTCTTTGCTGAGGGCAGAGAATTCGATAATACCGTCAAAGCGGTTCATGAATTCAGGACTGAAGAAATCTCCAAGTTGGTTAAGAACAGAATTGGTACGATTTTCACGAGTAGCTCCAAAGCCAACGCTAGCTTCAACTTTACCAGTACCAGCATTTGATGTCATGATGATGATGGTATCCTTGAAGCTTACAGTGCGTCCTTGACCATCAGTCAAACGACCGTCGTCAAGGACTTGGAGGAACATGTGAAGAACGTCTGGGTGAGCTTTTTCAACCTCATCTAAAAGAATAAGTGAATAAGGATTACGGCGGACTTTTTCAGTTAACTGACCAGCTTCGTCGTAACCGACATATCCTGGAGGGGCACCGACCAATTTGGCAACGGCGTGTTTTTCCATGTATTCTGACATGTCGAAACGAATCATACTGTCAGCTGAACCAAAGAGTTCAATAGCCAATTGTTTAGAGAGCTCAGTTTTACCGACTCCTGTAGGACCTACGAAGAGGAAGCTACCAATTGGGCGGTTTGGAGCACCCAATCCAACACGATTACGGCGGATAGCTTTGGCAATCTTATCAACTGCAGCATCTTGTCCGATAACATGTGATTTAAGATCATCGGCAAGACTAAGAAGTTGTGATTGTTCTTTTTCTTTCAAATCACCGACAGGAATATTGGTTTTTTGTTCCACAATGGCTTCGATATGTTTTTCGGTGATGACAGGCATATCCTGGTCTTTGATGGTTTGCTTTTGCATTTCCTTGTATTTGGCAATTTGATCACGGAAATAGGCAGCTTTTTCAAAGTCTTCGTCACGAGTAGCTTGAGCCTTGAGGTTTTCAGCCTCAATCAAACGTTTGTCGATATCTTTAGGATCAACAAAGTTGAGGGTCAAGTTCATCTTCGAACCAGCTTCATCCAGAAGGTCGATGGCCTTGTCTGGCAAGAAACGGTCTTGAATGTAGCGGTTGGACAATTCTGCAGCTGCAGTAATCGCTTCGTCCGTATATTTGACGTGGTGGTAGTCTTGATATTTGGGCTGAATCCCACGCAAAATAGTGATGGTTTCCTCAACAGTTGGTTCGTCAACCTTAACTGGTTGCATACGACGCTCAAGGGCAGCATCTTTTTCGATGATGCGGTATTCGTTGAGTGTTGTTGCTCCGACCAGTTGAAGTTCCCCACGAGCAAGGGCAGGTTTTAGGATGTTTCCAGCATCCATATTGCCATCTCCAGCATTACCAGCTCCTACGATTTCATGGATTTCATCAATAAATAGGATAACATCCTGACGTTGACGAATTTCTTCCATGAGTTTTTGCATGCGTTCTTCAAATTGGCCTCGGATACCAGTTCCTTGAACCAAGCTGACCACATCAAGACGGATGACTTGTTTGCCTTGGAGTTTTTGAGGAACGCTACCATCTACAATTTTTTGAGCTAGTCCTTCAACGACAGCAGTCTTACCGACACCGGGTTCACCGATGAGGACGGGATTGTTCTTGGTACGGCGGTTAAGAATTTCGATGACACGAATGATTTCCTCGTCACGACCAATGACTGGATCGATGTCTCCACGACGAGCGATGTCAGTGATGTTAATGCCGAACTCTTCAAGAAGACCTTGTGGCTGTTGAGGAGCTTGTTGGCGTGGTCCTCCTGGACGGCCTGGCCCTTGTGTATTGCCACCGTTTCCTCGGTTACCACCTTCTTGTGTTGGAGGTGTATTGGGAAGATCACCGTTAGAAGAACGGAAGTTATTTAGGTCGCTGAAGAAATCATCGAAGAAGTTGGAACCTCCAGTTTGATTGAATTGATTAAGGGGGTTCTCTGGGTCAGATTTCATGATTTTATAACAATTTTGACAGAGGTCAACTTGTTGCTGATTACCATTTACATTGGTATACAAATGAATACTAGCTTCATTAAGGTTACAGTTTTGACAGAGCATATCAGTACCTCTTTTCTATCTGAATTGGGAAAGACCTTTATTGAAAATATTCTTGGTCAAAAAAGGTCAAATCTATGACTCCATTATAGCATGCGGGAGATAGATTGCAAGTAAAAAGCATCTAGGTTTGGCACTCTCTTGGTAGGAGTGCTAACATTGAATTTTAATTCAAAACCACTTGTTTATAATGCATAAATATTATATAATGTTTTTATATTATTCAGAACGAAAGAGAGATACCTATGACACAAGCTAAATCCTTTTTGAAAGAAATCGACTTTACCAAGCAAGAACTCGAGGAGTTGATTGATTTATCCATAAAATTTAAACACTTAAAAAAGAAAAGAATTCCGCATAAATATTTAGATGGTTTAAATATTGCCTTGATTTTTGAAAAAACATCTACCAGAACTCGCTCAGCTTTTACAGTGGCCGGTCAGGACCTAGGTATGAATGTGACCTACCTTGGTGCTGGAGACATTCAGTTAGGTAAGAAGGAATCTGTAGTTGATACAGCCAAGGTTCTGGGATCTATGTTTGATGGAATCGAGTACCGTGGTTTTAAACAAGAAGATGTTGAAGATTTGGCCAAGTACTCAGGAGTTCCGGTCTGGAATGGTTTGACGGATACCTGGCATCCAACTCAAATGATTGCGGATTTCATGACTTTGAAGGAACACTTCGGTAGTTTGGAAGACTTGACCATCGCCTATATTGGAGATGGTAGAAATAATATGGCCAACTCACTTTTGGTCACTTCGGCTATTTTAGGCGTTAATGTCAAGATTATTGCCCCAGAGGTGCTGCAACCCGAAGATGAGATTGTAGCCTTAGCTCAGAAACATAATAATGGTGCCGACTTAACCATTACAGATGATATTTCAGAGGTCAAGGGAGTGGATATGCTTTATACGGATGTCTGGGTATCTATGGGTGAAGAGGTAGATTTTAAATCTCGTATTGATTTACTCCTGCCTTATCAAATTAATGCAGACCTACTAGCCAAGACAGAAAATCCAGATGTTATCGTTATGCATTGTCTCCCAGCCTTTCATGATCTCGATACCCAAATTGGGAAAGAAATCTATGACAAATATGGTTTGGCAGAGTTAGAAATCACAGATCAAGTCTTCCAAAAATACAGTGATATCATCTTCCAAGAAGCTGAAAATCGTATGCATTCTATTAAGGCCATTATGTACAATTCCTTGAAAAATATTTAAAATTCCCCCATTTTTCCCATAAGTGTGATAAAATAAGTAAGAAATACACAATTAATAGGAGAAATAACATGGAATCACATTTGGTGAGAATCATTAACCGTCTTGAAATGATGGCGGCTGATGGTGGTAATTTGAAACGTAATTTTGAACGTGAAGGAGTGGTTGTTGCCGAAGTATCATTTAGCAACGATCCTGAAAATGGTCCAGTTTTCACATTGCGTGACGTTGAAGCACGTGAATCTTATTCATTTGATAGCATCGACTTGATTGCAATGGAAATCTACGATTTGCTTTACTAATAAATCATTTGGGGACTTTACAAGGTTCCAAAAATTCAGAATGCCTGAAACTCGATAGTTTCAGGCATTTTTATCAGGATGAAAGCATCGGGTAATGCTTGTATGGGTTACCAAAATAGGCAGTATTTCAAATCATTGACAAACCTTTTGGGAAGATGTCATCTTAGGAGGACTTGAGGTGTCTTGCTTGAGAGATTTGATAGCGATGTCTATAACTTAGTTTTTATACTGAAATATCGCATTTATAAGAAAATACTTTATTATTATACAGTCTTCTGATATAATATTGAAGAATATTAGTAAGGAGTATCTAGATGAATTTTTCATTTCTACCACAGTTTTGGTCTTACTTTAACTATGGTGTCTTAGTAACAATTATGATTTCGGTCTGCGTGGTCTTCTTCGGAACCATCCTTGGGGTTTTGGTATCCTTGGCCAAGCGTTCTGGAATCAAACCTTTGGAGTGGTTGGTAAGCCTTTATGTTTGGGTTTTCCGTGGGACTCCTATGGTTGTGCAGATTATGATTGCTTTTAACCTCATCCACATGAACCTTCCAACTGTGCAGTTTGGGATTTTAAACCTTGATTTGTCACGTATCGTTCCGGGTATTATCGTCCTTTCTTTGAACAGTGGTGCTTATATTTCTGAGAGCGTACGTGCAGGTATCGAGTCTATTCCTAAAGGCCAGATTGAAGCAGCCTACTCACTTGGTATCCGTCCATGGAATACCATGCGTTATGTGGTCTTGCCTCAAGCTATTAAAAATATCTTGCCTGCCTTAGGTAACGAGTTTGTCACTATTATCAAGGATAGTTCGCTCTTGCAAACCATCGGGGTTATGGAATTGTGGAATGGTGCACAAACTGTTGCAACAACGACCTACTTGACTTTGACGCCGCTCTTGTTCGCAGCCTTCTATTATTTGATTGTAACAACAGCTATGACGGCACTCTTGAAACAAATGGAACAACGACTTGGGGAGGGACGTAAATAATGGCAGAAACAATTATTGAGATTAAAAATCTTCACAAGTATTTTGGTAAGAATGAAGTTCTCAAAGGGATTGATCTAGATATTAAAAAGGGTGAAGTAGTGGTTATCATTGGTCCTTCAGGATCAGGAAAATCAACCTTCCTACGCTCAATGAACTTGCTTGAGAAACCTACCAAAGGCGTTATTTCTTTTGAAGGTGTGGATATTACAGATAAGAATAACGACATTTTCAAAATGCGTGAAAAAATGGGAATGGTTTTCCAACAGTTTAACCTCTTCCCTAACATGACAGTTAAGGAAAATATCACCTTGTCACCGATTAAAACCAAGGGTGTTTCAAAAGCTGATGCAGACGCGAAAGCTATAGAACTTTTAGAAAAGGTTGGCTTGAAAGATAAGGCAGATGCCTACCCAACAAGTTTATCTGGTGGTCAGCAACAACGTATTGCAATCGCACGTGGTTTGGCTATGGATCCAGACGTTCTCTTGTTTGACGAACCAACATCAGCCCTTGATCCGGAAATGGTTGGTGAAGTTCTTGCCGTTATGCAAGACCTTGCTAAATCAGGGATGACAATGGCAATCGTTACCCACGAAATGGGCTTTGCGTATGAGGTGGCTGATCGTGTTATCTTTATGGATGGTGGTGTTATTGTAGAAGAAGGAACACCACAAGAGATTTTCGATAATACTAAGGAAGATCGTACTAAGGATTTCTTGAGTAAGGTTTTGTAAGATATTCATTAAGTATGTATACATTGTTTGTGAAGGCTGGAACTTTTCCGGCCTTTTCTTTTTGTGTTCTGCTTTTCTAGAATCATTCTTGTTTAGGATAATATTGCGGAAAAGATGGATAAATATGCTATAATGATGCCATATCAAAAATAATAAAGTAGGTCAAGAAAAATGCTCATATATGATGCGGCCTTAAAAACGCCTTACCGGATTCTTGGCATTAACCTCCCTAAGGATAGTCTTTTGCACTTATCTAACCTAGGGTTGGCTGCCGGTGAAACGATTGAGGTGGTAATTAAGACCAAAAACAGTGCTATTATTATCGTTAAAGGGAGTCGCTTAGCCTTTGATGCTTCGATTCTAGATAAGATTGATTTGGTACCTGCAGAGGAAGATCAGGAAAAGATACCTCTTTCTGAATTACCAGTTGGACGTTCGGCTATCGTTACTGATATTTTTTCAGCAAATGAGACCAAACGGCGTCTTATGGATATGGGAATTACAAAGCGTACTCGGGTGTTGTTGCGTAAGGTAGCCCCTTTGGGAGATCCTCTAGAAATTAGCTTGAGAGGGTATGAATTAACCCTACGCAAGTCGGAAGCGCAAATGATTAGTGTGGTCATGCTGGACGAGGGAGAGGAAAAATGACAGAAATTGCATTAATAGGTAATCCTAATAGTGGTAAAACCAGTTTATTCAACCTGATAACAGGGACCAATCAGCGTGTTGGTAACTGGCCGGGTGTTACTGTAGAACGAAAAAGTGGTCTGGTCAAAAAGAATAAGGATTTAGAAATCCAGGATTTACCAGGGATTTACTCAATGTCACCCTATAGCCCTGAAGAAAAGGTAGCGCGTGACTATTTGTTGAGCCAAAGGGCCGACAGCATTTTAAATGTAGTCGATGCGACAAATTTGGAGCGTAATCTTTATCTGACAACGCAGTTGATTGAGACAGGTATTCCAGTCACTTTAGCACTTAACATGAGTGATGTTTTGGAGGCTCAGGGAAAACAGATAAATATTGATAAATTATCTTATCATCTAGGCGTCCCAGTAGTAGCTACTAGTGCTCTCAAGCAAACTGGTATTGATCAGGTAGTGAAGAAGGCAGCTCATACGACGACTTCTACAGTCGGTGACATTGCCTTTCCAATTTATGACGATAAGTTAGAAGCTGCCATCTCACAAATTTTGGAAGTCTTGGGAAATTCGGTACCACAAAGGTCTGCGCGTTTTTATGCCATTAAACTCTTTGAACACGATGCTTTAGTTGAGGCTGAGCTAGACTTGTCCCCATTCCAACGAAAAGAAATCAAAGATATCATTCGTATCACTGAGGAAATTTTCACAGAAGATGCGGAGTCAATTGTCATTAATGAGCGTTATGCCTTTATTGAACGTGTTTGTCAGATGGCTCAAAGTCATACGGAAGATTTTGCCCTGACCTTGTCAGATAAGATTGATAGGATTGTTACCAACCGTATTTTGGCTTTACCAATTTTCGCAGCAGTTATGTATTTGGTTTATTTCTTATCTATTCAGACTGTTGGAACCATGTGGACAGACTGGGCTAACGATGTGCTTTTTGGTAAGTATGTTCCAGATTTGGTAACTTCTGGTCTTGACTTTCTTCAAGTTCAGGACTGGCTTAAGTCTTTGATTGTTGATGGTATCGTCGCTGGGATTGGGACAGTACTAGGATTCCTTCCTCAAATTTTTGTGCTCTTTATCTGTTTGGGTGTGCTTGAGGACATTGGATATATGAGTCGTATTGCCTTTGTTATGGACCGTATTTTCCGACGTTTTGGGCTTTCTGGAAAATCCTTTATTCCCATGTTGATTTCGACAGGTTGCGGGGTTCCAGCGGTTATGTCTAGTCGAACTATTGAAAATGAAAGGGACCGTCGCATTACCATTATGACGGCAACCTTCATGCCTTGTTCGGCCAAGTTGGAAGTAATTGCCTTGATTGCTGGAGCTTTCTTCCCTAGTAACTCATTAGTAGCACCAAGTACTTATTTTATTGGGATGGCTGCCATTATCTTATCAGGTATTGCCCTCAAAAAGACGAGTTTTTTGGGTGGTCTAACCAGTCCGTTTATAATGGAATTGCCTGCTTACCATTGGCCTAAAGCCATGTCAGTTTTGCGCTATGCTTTTGGTAAGGCTATGAGTTTTGTCAAACGTGCGGGAACCATCATTTTCAGTTTGACAGTTCTTATCTGGTTTATGTCTAACTACAACTTTACGCTACATACGGTAGATACGGAAGCCAGCATTTTGGCGACTCTCGGTAGGAGTTTGTCTTGGATTTTTGATCCGCTTGGATTTGGAAATTGGAAGGCAACAGTTGCGGCTCTTACAGGCTTAGCTGCCAAGGAGACTGTTGTTGCCACCTTTGGTATTCTCTATCATAATAGCAGTGAAGCTGGTTTAGCTGCGGCTTTACGAGGAGATTATTCTTCCTTAGCTGCCTATTCCTTCTTGATTTTTAACTTGCTTTGTGCGCCATGTTTTGCGGCTATTGGAGCTATTAAGCGTGAAATGGCCAATCTGAAATGGACAGTTGGGGCTATCGGTTTCCAAACAGGCCTAGCTTATTGTGTGAGTTTAATTCTTTATCAGTTTGGCCAAGTTATCCTATACGGCAAGTCAATGACAATTTGGACTTTTGTTGCTTTCTTGCTGTTAGTGACCATGATTTATTTTGTGGTTCGTAAACCACGTCAGATTAAGGATCAAATCATTAGCTTGGATAATCTTCAAGAAGCCCATATTTAGGTTTAGGAGGAATTGTTATGTCAACGTTTATCATTGCCTTCATTATTTTTGCTTTGGCTGGTCTTGGCATCCGTCACTATATCAAAGGAAAAGGTTCTTGTGGCGATTGTGAGTGTTCTTGTCCGGTTAAGGAAGAAATGCATAAGGCTAATCGCTAATAATATATAGAAAAATGGTCTCTTAAATGAATAAGAGACCATTTTCTTACGATTGTAAGAAATGTATAAAGGTATGTAGGTTGGAAGTATGATACTATAAGATAGATAAATAATCTAAATTTTTAACAAAAAAGGGAGATGTATAAGGAATGGTTTTGAACAAAGAGATTGTCCTAATTCATGGGACCTGGTGTGATGGCAATGTTTGGGGAGAATTTGCGACAGGTCTACGTCAAATGGGATACAAGGTGCATACACCTAGCTTTCGTTACCATGACCTACCTTATCAAGAGTGCCTAGCTAAAGTTGGGACTGTTACTTTGCAAGACTATCGAGATGATTTAGTGGCTTTGATTGAAAGTCTAGACCAACCACCACTCATTTTGGGGCACTCTTTAGGCTGTCTGGTGGCTCAAATGGTTGCTGAAAAGACAGAAGTTGCTGGTATGATTCTCATGGGACCTGCTCCGACAGCAGATATTTATGCCTTTTATCCAACCATGTTAGCTTGTTTTGGCAAACACTTTTTACGCTGGGGATTTTGGAAAAAAGCCATGCCTCCGTATAAAAAGGAGTTTTTCAAGTATTGCATGAATGAACAAGAGGAAGCTTTGAAAGAGGAAGTTTTTGCTAATCTGGTTCCTGAATCAGGAAAAGTTTATACTCAGATGGCTCTTCATTGGTTTGATAAGACAAAGGCAGCTTATGTGGACTTTAGTAACATTTTATGTCCTGTTCTCGTCATTTCAGGAACAAAGGATAAGATGACTCATCCTAATATTGCTAGAAGAACAGCTAAGAACTACCGTGATTCTGTTCTCGTTTCCTTAACAGGTGCAGATCACATGTATGAAAGTGGCAAATACCAGCAGAAGACCTTGAAGGTTATTAAGGGCTGGAGTCAGCAAAATGGTTTTGTGGATTAGTCACGAAACATAATCAGAAGAAGTTGGAAGGCAATTCCAGCTTTTTTAGTTTTCATTTGAAACGTCTTTTTGAAAATTTAGAAAATTTAGTCACAAAGAGTCCTCACTATGGTATAATTGAAAAAAAGTATGTATTGGAGAACACCCATGGCGATAATAATGGATGGTAAGGCCCTAGCTGTTAAAATGCAGGATCAATTGCAAGAAAAGGTAGCACGTCTAAAAGAAAAGGAATGGATTGTGCCAGGACTCGTGGTAATCATGGTCGGTGATAACCCTGCCAGTCAGGTTTATGTGCGTAATAAGGAACGTGCTGCTAAAAAGGCTGGCTTCCATAGTCAGACGGTCAATCTTTCTGATAGTATTAGTGAGGAAGAGTTGATTGAAGTTATTGAGCGTTATAATCAGGATCCGCTTTTCCATGGTATCTTGGTTCAGTTGCCACTGCCGAATCATATTAATGAAATGCGTATTCTTTTGGCTATTGATCCTAAAAAAGATGTCGATGGTTTCCATCCTATGAATACTGGTAATCTCTGGAATGGTCGCCGTCAAATGGTGCCTTGTACACCGGCTGGGATTATGGAAATCCTTCGTGAGTACAATGTTGAATTGGAAGGTAAGACAGCAGTTATTATCGGACGTAGTAATATTGTTGGTAAACCTATGGCTCAGCTTCTTCTAGAAAAGAATGCTACAGTTACCTTGACCCACTCACGAACACCGCATTTGGCTAAGGTTTGTAGCAAGGCAGATGTCTTGATTGTAGCTATTGGACGTGCAAAATTTGTAACAGAAGAATATGTCAAAGAGGGTGCTGTTGTCATTGATGTGGGAATCAACCGTGATGAAGAAGGCAAACTTTGTGGTGACGTTGATTTTGATCAAGTGAAAGATAAGGTTGGCATGATCACGCCTGTTCCGGGTGGTGTAGGCCCTATGACTATTACTATGCTGATGGAACAGACCTATCAAGCTGCTCTTCGTAGTTCGAAAGGATAGTTTATGAAAGTTGATGACGATTTAGCTAGGCAAGTGATAACACCTCGCTTGAGAGAGTCTCACAAGGGTTCTTACGGTCGAGTGCTTTTAGTTGGTGGGCTTTATCCTTATGGTGGTGCCATCATTATGGCTGCCATAGCTTGTGTCAATAGTGGGGCAGGCTTGGTCACAGTGGCTACGGATCGTGAAAATATCACAGCCCTTCATGCTCATCTCCCTGAAGCCATGGCTTTTGACCTTAGAGAGACTGAAAGATTTCTTGAGAATCTTAGGGCAGCTGATGTGGTATTAATCGGTTCTGGCCTAGGTGAAGATGGTGCAGCTAGTCAGGCTATGGACTTGGTGCTGGCAAATATTAGGGCAGATCAAAATTTGGTTGTTGATGGTTCAGCTCTCAATCTTTTGGCTAAGAAAAATAAGAAGAACCTACCAGATTGTCACCTTACTCTCACCCCGCATCAAAAAGAATGGGAACGCTTGTCTGGTTTAAGGATTCCAGAGCAGACCGTTTCCAACACTCAAAAAGCCTTGGGAGAGTTCCGAGTTGGGACAATCCTGGTTGCCAAGAGTCACAAGACGGCTGTCTATCAAGGTGAAACAGTAGCTCATTTAGAAGTTGGTGGGCCTTATCAAGCCACTGGAGGAATGGGAGATACCTTGGCTGGTATGATTACTGGTTTTCTGGCCCAATTCACTTCAATTGACTCTTATAAAGCAGTTACAGTTGCTGTCTGGCTTCACTCAGCTATCGCTGATGATCTGGCTAAAAATGCCTATGTGGTTTTGCCGACACATATCAGTAAAGCCATTCCTAGCTGGATGAAAAAGTTGTCAATATAATCTAAAAAACGTGTCTTATATTGAGGCAAGTTTTTTTAGATTTCGACATTTTTTTAAGATTGCTGAAGCTTATTTGTGATAAAATAAAAGAGAATTTTTATGAGAACATAGAGGAAAAAAAGTGACATCATTTTCGAAAAAACTCAGTCAAAAATGGGAAAAACGGCGCCAAAAACGAAAAGAAAAACGAGCGAATAAACCTAGAAAGCCAGTAAACATCTCCCGTCGTGTTTACTTGCTTTTTGGTGTAGTCTTTGTCCTTTTTTTGTTGCTTTTTGCACGTTTGACCTATATGCAGGTTTATAACAAATCGTTTTATACGAAGAAATTAGAGGATAATTCTAAGTATACAGTTAGGATTGCAAGCGAACGTGGGCAAATCTTTGATGCTAAGGGGGTCGCTCTTACGACCAACCAGAGTAAGGACGTTATTACCTTTACACGTAGCAATTTGGTGTCATCAGATACTATGAAGAAGGTTGCTGAAAAGTTAGCGACCATGGTAACACTAACGGAGACGAAGGTAACAGCACGCCAGAAACGCGATTTCTATCTAGCGGATTCTGCCACCTACAAACGTGTGGTTAATGATCTTCCAAAGGACAAGAAAACAGATAAGTTTGGTAATAAATTAGCTGAAGCTACTATTTACAACAATGCTGTTGATGCCGTTCCTGATGAAGCAGTGGATTACACTGAGGATGAGCTTAAGATTGTCTACATTTACTCACAGATGAATGCTGTTTCTAATTTCTCAACAGTCACATTGAAAACAGGAGACTTGACGCCTGAACAAATTGCGATTGTAGCAGCTAAACAGAAGGAACTTAATGGTATTACGGTTGCTAAGGATTGGGAGCGTCATACGGTTGATTCAGCCTTATCTCCTCTCATCGGGAAAGTCTCAAGTTCAGAAGCAGGTTTGCCACAAGAAGATGCCAAGGAATACCTCAAAAAAGGTTATGCCCTTAATGACCGTGTAGGAACTTCTTATCTAGAAAAAGAATACGAGGAGAAGCTACAAGGGAAACATACTGTTCGTGAGATTACAGTAGACAAGGAAGGCGAAGTTGCTAGTGATAAAATCACTCAAAAGGGAAGTAAGGGTAACAATTTGCAGTTGACCATCGACCTTGACTTCCAAAAGGGAGTTGAAGA
>OLSD01001977.1_pt1 | contig 15385 bp, 10 predicted proteins | sample 1672211 | NCBI WGS metagenome assembly OLSD01 (sample SAMEA3136659, study PRJEB25190) | human gut metagenome | reverse complement strand
TATTTACAGCAGTTGTCATATTCAGACCAAGCTCATTGAAGATTTCCTCCGCCTGATCCTTGATTGCCTTGTCTGTACGAATATTTAAATTAGTTGTTGCCATACAAAACACCTCCATTCAAGTATAGTATACTCAGAAATACGCCTAATGTCAATACATTGTCATTATATAAGATGCATAATGTGCTTCTGGTCATCATCAAACTCGAACAGAAGCGCAAATACTGCAAGATCCAGATCTCCGTCATAGCCGGGACATGAAAAAGAAAATATTTGCGATTGCAAATTTTCGCTGAATGTTAACGTTCAAAATATTGCCGCTCAGTGAAAAACGTGATATGATTAGAAATAGATTTTGTAACACCTTTCATGAGCTTGCTGGAGAATTAAAAACATACATACCGGATGAACAATTATTTGTTTATGAAACACAGGGAACAGTGATGGATGCTTTTTTCCGGCATTACTTGACTATGAAGATTTCTCATATTCCCAAACAGGGACAAGTCTATGAAGAGTTTAAGTTGCATCATTTAAACTGTGAATTCAATGGTCAAGACCGTGATATGGATGTCATTTTTGCCACAGATTGCATCTGTTTGAAACTGTGAATGCGCGATATCAGAGGTGTGGACATGTTTCCGTTTTGACAGGATATGTTTCCGCGAACGGGCACAGAATCAGAAGGTATCGTGCCATGTGGAATGTATCGTGTTGATGGTGAAAAAAGAAAAATAAAGGAAAGTAGAGGGAGGAAGATCTGGCAAGATTCTCCTCCTTTTTTAGAAGTAAGGAGAAAATCATGAAGAATCATATAGAAATCACAAATTTCAATGATCCCAACCTGGATCTGTATGTGCGCCTGTCGGAGGTACAATTGCTGCGGTATGCGGAGCCGAAGCAGGGGATTTTTGTTGCGGAGAGTCCGAAGGTAATCGGACGGGCTCTGCAGGCGGGGTATGAACCGATATCTTTCTTGCTGGCGCATCAGGATCTGGACCGGGAAGCGGTGGAGATTCTGGAACAGTGGGAGGATATTCTAGTCTATACGGCAGAGGATACGGTGTTACGGAAATTGACCGGATTTGCCATGACGAGAGGGATGCTGTGTGCGATGAGACGGCGAGAACTTCCTTCAGTGGAAGAAATCTGCCGTGGAGCAAGGCGTATCGCGGTTCTGGAAAATGTTGTGAATCCGACGAATGTGGGGGCTATCTTTCGTTCGGCGGCGGCGCTTCATATGGATGCGGTACTTTTGACAGGAGGATGCAGTGATCCGCTTTATCGTCGGGCAGCCAGAGTCAGTATGGGGACGGTGTTTCAGATTCCGTGGACGTATTTTGATAAAAAAACAGTCTGGCCGTCACAGGGGATGGCGCAGTTACAGAACATCGGTTTTAAAACGGTGGCGATGGCTCTTCGGAATGATTCGGTGGAGATCGGTGATCCTGAACTGAAAAGGCAGGAAAAACTGGCGATCATTCTCGGAACAGAAGGTGAAGGGCTTCTGGCAGAGACGATGGAAGCGTGTGATTATACCGTGAAGATTCCGATGAGCCACGGTGTGGATTCTCTGAATGTGGCAGCGGCGAGTGCGGTGGCGTTCTGGGAGCTTGGAAGATGAAATTAGGTAGTAAGATATAGAAAAGATATGGTACAATATAAAAAGGCGTTGATGGGTGGAAAAGACGCAGTCTCTTTTCCATAAGACGTTATAGGGTGATTATGAAGATTGTGAAAATGTAAGCAGCAAAGGAAGTACGAAGCATTGTTGTAAACCAGGAGGAAAAACGGTGGAGAAACAGGAATTGCATATAGATTTTAAAGTGGCAAAAGCAGCTTTTGAAAAGTATCTGGATGAGTATGACAGAACAGATGACAAGATTCAGCTGAAAATCGTACATACCTATTGTGTGGTGGATGCCGCAGAGGAGATTGCTACCCGGATGCATCTGAGAGAGGAAGACGTTCAGCTGGCCAAGATCATTGGCCTGCTTCATGATATAGGAAGATTTGAGCAGATCAAACGATTTCACAGCTTTGAGCCGGGGACTATGGATCATGCGATGTACGGAGCAGATCTTCTTTTTGGACCGGAGCAGATGATTCGTCGGTTTGTAAAAGATCCGTCCTTTGATCAGCTGATCTGTGTGGCAATCGCAAAACACAGTGACTTTAAGTTGGAAGGTATAGAAGATGAACGGACATTGTTGCATGCCAGACTGATCCGGGATGCGGATAAGCTGGATAACTGCAGAGTAAAACTGGAAGAATCCATGGAAACACTTCTGGATATGGATGAAAAGACAGTGGGCGCAAGCCCCATATCCCCAAAGGTGTGGGAGTCCTGCAAGGCAGAAGAATCTGTCCTCTCCGCAGATCGAAAAACCGGAATGGATTACTGGATGTCGTATCTTGCTTTGTACTTCGACATTAATTTCCTGGAGACTTATCAGATCATAAAGGAGCAGGATTATATCCGGCGGATCGCAGAACGGGTACCCTACAGCCGGGAGGATACAAAGGAAAAAGTTGCGTATACAGTAAAAAAACTGGAAGAAAAGATGAATATTCAGCCGTGAAGTTGCCGGTACTGAGAGGGCGATAATCCAAAGTGCTTTTTAAAAGCCTTGCTCAGATGAAATTCATCGCAGAAGCCATAGTTGATGGCAGCTTCCCGCAGCTTGGTATCCGGCTGGGTAAGAAGGAACTGCCGGACCATTTCCAGTTTTGCTTCCATCTGGAAAGCAGGAAAGGTTTTTTTGCAATACTTATGAAAGCGATTGTTTAAGGTACGTTCGCAGATATAATACCGGGAAGCTATTTCTCCAGCAGTAAAGAAAGTCTGTGGCGTGGAATGAATCAGCCTGATAATCTCTTCAATCATGGGATCGATGGGAGTCAGGCTGCTTTTTTGTGCTTCCAGCCGAGAAAGTTCACACAGAAAAAGAGAGAACAGAAGGGAAAGTCTGTTCTCGCGTTCCGGATCGTGACTCCAGGAGACAGAGATGATCTCTTGCATATATTGACGGACTTTTGGATTATGTTGACAGTGGAGAAGGCTGGAACAGGAAAAAAGCCGGAAAGCTTCCGAAGGATCCACTGCAGATGGGTATAGATGGTTATATTTCTTTTCAACATCGGTAGGCAGTGCATGAACATACATGTGGCGGTTACCTGGGTTACACAGCTTTTTTCCGTAGTGATGTCTTCCGGCAGTGAGAATCAAAAGATCGTCACTTTGCAGAGCGTAGGAAGTATCATCCTCCCAGATTTCCCAGGTACCGTCCAGGATATATAAAAAATCATGTTCGCCGATGATTCGGTTAGGATGCACCATACCATGGACAGAGGTTACATAGTTTCCGCTGGTAATGGTATGCATTTTCATTTTCTCAAGATATAACATGGTGCCACCTTTCCAATTTATACATGCCGGTTTCCATCCGGGCAATGTTATAAAATTGATCGTTGTATTAGTATAATGCTAGGTACTGAACAGTTACAAAATCGAAAAGAAGTAACTGCGATGATACTGACAGTTACGAAATAATAAAAATCCGTACCATAAGTATAATCGGAAACAGGAGGTATTGCAAATGGAGAAAAATATGTATTCTCGTCCGCTGTCACTGCGCAGCATGAAGATCAATGACAAATTCTGGAAGCAGGAGATGGAAGTAGTACGTAAGGAAGTGATTCCGTATCAGTGGGCAGCCCTGAACGACCAGGTGGAGGGAGCAGCTCCCAGTTTCTGTATGCGAAACTTTAAAGTAGCGGGAAAACAGAATAAAGAGAGAAAAGAGCAGGGCAAAGCTTTTATAGAACCAAAATATACATTCCGTGGATTTGAATCATTACCGGAGGATCCAAATCATCCGGAAGATAAGTTTTATGGTTTTGTATTCCAGGATTCAGATTTTTCCAAATGGATCGAAGCAGTCGGTTATTCTCTGACCCAGCATCCGGATCCTAAGCTGGAGGCAATCGCAGACGGAGCCATCGATATCGTATGTGCAGCTCAGCAGGATGACGGATATCTGGATACCTATTATATTATCAACGGAAAAGATAAGATTTTCACAAATCTGAAGGATCATCATGAACTGTATTGTATGGGTCATCTGATCGAGGGAGCCGTTGCATATTATGAAGCTACCGGAAAAGACAAATTGTTGAAAGCAGCAGCTCGTTTTGCAGATTATGCAGCAGCTCATTTTGGTCCGGAAGAAGGAAAATGCAAGGGATATCCGGGACATGAGATTGCAGAGATGGCACTGGTACGTCTCTATGAGGTGACAAAAGAGCCAAGATATCTGGAATTGAGCAAGTTTTTTATCGATGAGCGTGGAAAACGACCTTATTATTTTGATAAAGAGCATCCGGAAGAAGTGAAAAAAGGCCATGAAAACGACCTGCGTTATTTTTATAACCAGGCTCATCTGCCGGTACGCCAGCAGGATGAAGCAGTAGGTCACGCAGTACGTGCCGTATACCTGTATTCCGGTATGGCAGATATTGCAAGACTAACAGAAGATGAAACCTTGTATCAATCCTGTGAAAAACTCTGGGACAGTATGGCAAATGAAAAAATGTATATTACCGGAGGCATCGGTGGTACACAGATCGGTGAGGCATTTTCTTATCCATATGACCTGCCAAATGATACTGCATATGCAGAAACCTGTGCTTCCATCGGTCTGGTTTTCTTTGCAAGAAGAATGCTTGAGATCAAGCCGGATGCAAAATATGCCAATGTTATGGAAAGAGCTTTGTACAATGGAATCCTAAGTGGAATGGCTTTGGACGGAAAGAGTTTCTTTTATGTAAATCCTCTGGAAGTCCTGCCGGAGGCCAGCCACAAAGATGAGAGAAAATTCCATGTAAAACCGGTTCGACAGAAATGGTTTGGATGTGCATGCTGTCCGCCGAACCTGGCTCGTCTGGTAAGCTCTATCGGTTCTTATGCATATACAGAGAAAGAGGATACTTTATTTGTACATCTTTATATGGGCAGTGAACTGACCAAAAAGGTGGGAGATAAGGATGCGAATGTAGCAATTACTTCGGAACTGCCATGGGATGGAAATGTGGAGATCGCTGTGGAAGCAAAGGATACAGATTTTGTATTGGCACTTCGTATTCCGGACTGGTGTGGTGGAAATTATACTGTAGATGGCATTGAGAAGGATGAAATGTCTGAAAAGGACGGTTATCTGTATGTGAAGAAAGCCTGGAGTGAAAAAGATGTTCTGAAACTTCATTTTTCCATGCCGCTGCTTTTGATGGAGGCAGATGAGAAGGTACGTGAGGATGCAGGAAAAGTTGCAGTATTGCGTGGACCGATCGTGTACTGTCTGGAAGAAGTGGATAATGGTAAGGATCTGCATCTTTTAGAAGTGAATCCGGATGGTAAGTATGAGATCAAGGACAGTGAGATCTGTGGTAATCCGGTGAAAGTTGTGGAGATGGATGGGTTCCGTGTTGTGGATACAGCGAAAAAGGATGGAGAACTGTATCATGTATATAAGAGAAAGGAGAAGGAAGCTGTTGAACTGAAGTTTGTTCCTTATTATACCTGGGCAAACAGAGGGGAGAATGAGATGGAAGTCTGGATTCGGATATAAAGAATTGCGGAGAAAAGCAGAGATTTTTTGGGAAAAGAAGAGTTGACTTATTTTTTGACTTTGTTATACTTACATGTGACAGAGTTTTTCAGTGCCCCAAGGGAACAGCTGTGACTGCGGGGATAATAGGGAATCAGGTGAAAGTCCTGAGCGATCCGGTCACTGTAAACAGGGAGTGTTGTCATAGGATACCATTGCATAGAGAGGATATGTGAGAAGGTTTGGCAAGACAATGATCTGTAAGCCAGGAAACCTGCTGAAAAAGTTGGTGATGAGCTTCCGAAGAAAGCAGAACTCCAAAAGATCGAAAAGCATTTTTATGTTTTTCCGTCTGAGACAGGAAATGGTATACCTGCAGTTGTATCTGACTTTTGAGAAAGATATGACTGCAGTTTTTTTGGGAAAACTTATAACTGACAGGTTTACGGCCGCTTCTCTTTTGACCGTCACAGATGATATATGAAAAGAAAGGGAATGTAGGATGAAAGGAACAGGAAAGAGAGTACTTTCTGTATCCCTGGCAGTCATGATGGCACTTGGTATGCCGTCAGGTACCTTTGCAGCTGCTCCGGACGCGGAAGCGTTCGAACAGACGAGTGAAGCGGAAGTTCCGGTTGCAGAGCCGGAGACAACTGCGGAAGTCACACAACAGGCAGCACAGATAACAGAGAATGCAGAGACAACGAAAGAACCTGTAACAGAAGAAATTACACAGGAAGAACAGGTAACGGAAAGTAAACAAGAAAAAGCAGAGGAAGTAGCCGGAGAAGTTTCAGAAACAAAAGACAACGCAGCGGAGGCAGAAACGCCAAACGAGTTACCGGATCTGAAAGTGACCAAAACAGAACTGATTGAAACCAAAGAGGAATATCTGGTGACAGTTTATACGGACAGCACGGTTTATGATCAGTTATATGTGGGAAAAAAAGAAGATACAGAGAAAACACCGGTAGTGGAAGGAAAGAAAAGTACGAATGGACAGTATATCTTCCAGTTTGCGGTCAGTGAGGAGAAACTGGGAAGTAAATTACAGATTGTGCCGGGAGTGAAAGCCTCCGGTGAGTGGTATACAAAAGAAGATGTTTTCTGCCAGGTTCCGGAAAAAACACAGCATGTGTCTGAAAATGAAAAGACAGAGGATACAAAGACTGTGGTACAGGAAGATACACAGAAAGAAGAGGAAAAACCTGCAGTTGCGTCAGAAGACAGCAGTACAGCAGAAAATGTAATCAAGGCTGTGTATGCCACAGAAGCCGGAGGTGACAAAGCCGGAACAGATTACCGCATGCTCAAAATCGTAAAATCCAGTGCGAAGCTGAACGCGGATCAGATCGATATCGAGATCTATGTAAGTCCGGCCAGCAACGGAAGTTTTACTTATGATGCACTGTATATCGGAAGATGGGATGATGAGACTAAAGAACCTCTGGTAATGGGCGAAGTGGATACCGAGCTGAATCTGGAGAAATTCGCGTTCAGCGTACCGGCAGAGAAAAATGGTCAGGAAGTCATCTTTGTACCAAGAAACGGAAGAACACAGAAGTTCAGTTCCAGTAAAATTGCACTGAAACTGCCGACACTGGGAAGCACTGATACAGATCCGGAACCGACCACGGCACCATCCGTACCGGACGGAAGCAAAGTGGAAAACAGTATCACAGCAGAAAAAGCAGACGGATCTGCATTTACGATGTTCAATGTGGAAAAATCCACCGCAACAGTGCATGGAGAAAACATTAATATTGAACTGTACCTGAAAGCGAATGCATCCGGAAAGTTCTCATACACCGGTATTTACCTGGGAAGTAAAGAAGATGAAGAGAAAACACCGGTCATTGAGGGAACGATCAACGAGGATAACAATCAGGTATACAAATTCAGCATTCCGCTGAGCAAAGCAGGAACAAAATTACAGTTTGTACCGATCAAAGCAAACGGAACATTCTTCAGCAGAGCAGACCTGTATCTGACGATTCCGGAGTTCAAAGATAACGGGGAAAACCCGGAGCCGACCACGGAACCGACCGAAACACCGGATCCGGATGTGACACCGTCAGATACCTCCAAAGCACAGGTGATCAAAGCGGACGGAACAGAATTCGGGATGTTCCAGATCTCAACCTTTGAGGCAAAGGTGAATGGAGATAAGATCGATCTGACCGTGGAGACCACAAACAAATCGTTTGACAAGCTGTATCTTGGTAAAAACAGTGATGAAAACAAGACACCGGTGATCAGCGGAACACAGGACAACGGGGTATGGAGATTCAGCTTCAGCGTGGATAAGAGCCTGACAGGAAAAGCCATTCCGGTTGTTCTCGGAAAATCGAACGGTAACTGGTACAGCAATCAGCAGTTGTATCTGGTTGTGCCGGAAGTAAAGGGAAGCGAAGATGTTGAACTGCCGGAGGCAGGTGTAACCGTAGAACAGGGCGGTACTGCGGCAACATTAAACGGATTTAAGGTAGTAAGTTCTTCTGCGAAACTCTCCGGCGATCAGGTAACCGTTACATTTACCGTAGACGGAACGATCTATGACAGAATTTATCTTGGAAAGAAAGATGACAGCACCAAAGAACCGGTGGTACAGGGAACACAGAAAGATGACCAGACCACATTTACCTTCCAGGTATCTGCAGATCAGCAGGGAATTTGTGTTCCGATCACGCCGGGACGTACCAACGGAGGCTGGCTGAACAGTGGAAGAAACCTGTTTATCAAGATTCCGAACGTAGGAAAAACCTTCGATGCGGCAACTTATCCGAACGGAATCTATGACGCTTATGGCAATGCTCATACACAGAATAGTGTATTTAATATCGAGGATGACAGTACGATCACAGTAAAGGGAGATGAAGTCACAGTTACCCTGTACTCCGGATCTACTTCCTACGATAAAATGTATATCGGCAAAGTTGGTGACAGTGATGAAGCTAAAGATGCAAATGCAGTAGAAGGAAAACTTCTGGGAGAATCGGATCCGAGTCGTCCGGAATATCGGGTATACACTTTTTCACTGAAAAAATCACAGCTGGGAACAAAAGTTCCGTTTGTATTACATAACGCAAAAGGAACTGCTAAATGGCTGACAAAACAGGATTACCTGGAAATCCCACAGTTTATGACAAAAATCGGGGAAATTCCGGAAGATCTTACCTATCGCAAAGCGAATATTACGAATAAGGCCAAAGACTTTATCATCAATGGAGAAAAGAGTTATTATACTGTTACCAGTGGTGCTTTAGGTCATTTGGTAATTGCCACAGACAGTACTGATTATAACAGAATGTACCTGGGAACCAGAGAAGAAATTAGTCAGGCAATCAAGAGTGGAAATGGTGGAAACTATCTGTCACTCTGGAAATTAGATAATGAATCCTATGGATTCATACATGATGGATTTACCAATGAGATTACAGGAAAGACAATGTCTTATGTTCTTTATAGCACAAAGACCGGAAAATGGTCAGAAGGCACATATACGCTGACAATTCCTTCTCCGGGTGAAATGACAGAGGCTTGTACGGATGTAGGTGAAGTCATTAGTCCGGTAGAAAGCTATAATGATCCGTATAAGGATGCAAAAGCACCGGATATTGATACAAAACCAACTGAAACACCTACACCGGCCCCATCTAACGTTCCGTCAGACGGTATCTACAGCACAACCGCCGAGACCGGAGCATCGATGTTCAAAGTGGTCGGAGTCAAACTGACTGTAAAAAATGGTAAGATGAGCGCAGTCATCACATTAAGTGGTGAAGGTTACGATTATCTGTACATGGGAACCGCTACAGATGCTGCAACGCATACAGGTAACTGGATCAAATACAGCGGATCGGCTGCTTACACACTGGACGGGGAGACAAAGACCGGAAGAACTTATGAGATTCCGGTATCCGCATTGGATACACCGCTTACCATAGCGTCTCATTCCGAACGTCAGAAGAAATGGTATGACAGAACTGTCACGATCAGTTCCAAAAATCTGAAAAAGACGGGAGATATTCCGGCAGAGGGAACACCGGCAGATGGTATCTACAGCACAAGCGCAGTAACCGGGGCAGCGATGTTCAAAGTCGTTGGAACGAAGTTGACCGTAAAAAATGGTAAAATGACAGCATTGATCACGTTAAGTGGTATCGGTTACGATTATCTGTATATGGGAACCGGAGCAGATGCAGCAAATCATACAGACCAGTGGATCAAATATAAAGGAACGGCTACTTATACACTGGATGGAGAAACAAAAACAGGAAGAACGTATGAGATTCCGGTAGCTGCACTGGACAAACCAATTACCGTAGCTTCCCATTCTGAAAGCCATAAGAAATGGTATGACAGAACAATTACATTCAGTTCCAAAGATCTGAAAAAAATCGGTGATGTATCTACCGGTGGTAATGGAAACAGTGGAAGTACGGATAACGGTACAACCGGTGGAAATGGCAGTACAAATGGAAGTAACAACACAACCGGAAATACTACCACAAAAGTGGACACAAAACCGGATACCGAATCCAAGTATGAATCCGATACCAGCGGTTCCACAAAAGCCGTAAACAGCAAGACAAAACTGAAAGACGGCGTATATAAACCGGACAAATTCAGCTGGTCCGGCGGTAGCGGAAGGGTAAATATCACCTGTGATAAAGTAACGATAAAAAATGGACAGGCACTGGCTACAATTGTATTCAGCAGTTCTGCTTATCAGTATGTAAAAGCAAACGGCAAAAAATATCTGCCAACCCATACCGGCGGAAAATCCATTTTTGTCATTCCGGTGGAACTGAACAAGAACAACAGTATCATCGGTATGACTACCAAGATGAGTACGGCGCATGAGATTACCTACAGTATCCTGGTTTATCTGTCAGCAGCGGATGAAGCCGGTGACGGAAGTGTATCTGCTGATGGAAGCAGCAGCGGACGGAATTTCGGAAGTAATGAAAAACTGGATGAAAAAGCACCGGATATCATCGGTCTGGAATACAAATCAGAAACAAAACTGGACTATGCGAAATATTTCAAAATCTATCACTATGATAAGGATGTAACACTCCTGGAAATTGATATGACAAAAGATACAGACAAAGATCCGGAGAAACTGAAAGAAGAAACCGCGACAAAAGATTCTGAAAAAACAAGTACAAAAACTGACAGCAAGAAAAACAATAAGAGTGGCAAAAAGAAAGCTGTAAAGATAGCAATCAAAAGAGATAATGAAGACAGTAAGAAATCAGATACACAGAGTATTACCTATAACGATGAGGGAGAGGCAGTTGTACAGACACAGGAAGAAATTATTGCAGATCTGTATAAGGCAAATGTTGTCAAATACCTGATCGTTCCGGAAGATTCTGATGTGGAACTGCCGGTTGGAATCGAAAAAGAAATGATCGTCATCCATCTGCCGGTGAAACATGCGTATGTGGATTCCGAGGAGTCGCTGAATACCATGGATGACCTGAAACTTCTGAAAAAGATTGCAGCAGTTGGATATGATCAGGATGAGACAGATATCGAAGCAGTCAACAAAGCACTGGAAAAAGAAGATATGGTCTATGCAGGATCGGCAGACGATCTGAAGTTTAGAGAAATCGTAAAAAATAAGATTGATCTTGCAATTGTATCCTCTGAGATTCTGCCGGGAAGCGAGACAGAGAAAGCAGTAAAAGAAGGGAAAGATGGTAAGACAACAAAGACAGACAGCACCGATAAGAAAACTGTGGATACTACAAAAAAGAAAGACAGTAAGACGGTAAACGATGTTACTGGTGATAGCGAAACAGAAGCCACCTCTGTACTGGATGATCTGGCAGATAACTTTGCAACTCTGGGAATACCGCTGATCATCGACCGTTCTGCAGATGAAAAATCTGAACTCGCAAAAGCAGAATGGCTGAAAGTATACGGGGCCGTATTCGGATGCAGCAAGAAGACCGATCAATTATATAATAAAGCGGTAAAAGCTGTGAAGAGTAAGACAAAGTAAATTTCAATAAATAGTCACCAAGAAAAACATAAAAAAACGAATTACCGGAAGCGGTGAGCCTTTTCGAATGAAGGCTGACCGTTTTCCGGTAATCGTACATAATCGAGGAAAAAAGATGAGAAAAAAAACATATACCGCATGCAGCCGTATGGCAGCCATTTTCCTTGCGGCAGTCCTGATGCTGACAGGTTGCGGAACTGGTGCAGGAGAGAGCAGTTCCACAGGTTCTAAAGAAACACAGACAACAGAGGCAGATGATACCAAAATAGAGGGACAGCAGGAAAACGATACGGCAGATACAGAAGAAACAGACGAAACAGATGATGCCAAAGAAACAGAGAGTACATCTGACAGCGAAACATCTTATCTGACAGATGCTCCGGATGCTCCGGAAGTTTCCGGTCTGAACTGTCAGGGAAAACTGAAACTGGACTATGCGGAGTGCTATGATGTCTACTATTATGAGAATGATTATCAGCTGATCGATGTACATGACAGTGCTCAGTATCTTCTGGTGCCTGAGGGAGCGGAGGCTCCCGAAGGTCTGGATGACAGTATCATCGTGCTGCAGAAACCATTGGATAAGATTTATCTGGCAGCCAGCTCCACTATGGCGCTTTTCCGTGCATTGGATTCCATGGATAACATCAAGATGAGTGGAATCGACGCTTCCGGTTGGTATATTGAAGAGGCAAAACAGGCCATGGAAGACGGTAAGATCCAGTTTGCAGGAAAATACAGCGAGCCGGATTATGAGATGCTGGTAGATCAGGATTGCGATGTGGCTATTGAATCCACTATGATTCTCCACACACCGAAAGTACAGGAGATGATCGAAGACCTGGATATTCCGGTATTTATCGACCGCTCCAGCTACGAGACCCATCCTCTGGCAAGAACAGAATGGATCAAGCTGTATGGCGCTATGTTAGATAAGGAAGAAGAGGCATATAGCTTCTTTGATGAACAGGCCAAGGTAATCGGCGACCTGAAAGACTTTAAAAATACGGAAAAGACGGTGGCATTTTTCTTTGTAAGTACGGACGGTTCTATTGTAGTGAGAAGAACCCAGGATTATATTCCAAGCATGATCGAGCTGGCAGGCGGAAGATACATATTCCAGGATCTGGACAGTGTGGAGACAACCAGTGCTTCCGTATCCATGAGCATGGAGGAATTCTATGCAGCTGCAGCAGATGCAGATTATCTGGTATACAATGCCACTATTGACAATCCCATCCAGTCCGTAGACGAACTGGTTGCAAAAAACGAATTGTTTGAGGACTTCAAAGCTGTTCAGGAAGGCAATGTATGGTGTGTAGGAAAATATATGTATCAGGCAACGGATATCGTTGGTCAGCTGATCACAGATTTTCATCTGATGTTAACCGACGGAGATGAGAAAGACATGACATTCCTTACTAAAGTAAGTGATAAGTAACAGGAGAAATCATGAAAAAACGAAAAGAAGCCCTTCAGGGGGCAACCGATTTTCATTATGAAAATTTTCTGCGCAGAAGCCGGTATACATCGGTATTTCTCGTACTGCTGGCGGCATTCTGCGTGATCACTGTTTTGAATATCAATACCGGAAATGTGGATATCTCTATCCCAAAGATTTTAAAGATTATTTTTCTTCGGGAAGGAAATAAGATGGAATATAACATTATCTGGAAGATCCGTCTGCCAAGAATTCTGATGGCGGCCATCCTTGGGGGAGCACTTTCTCTTTCCGGATTTTTATTACAGACCTTCTTTGAAAATCCTATTGCAGGTCCATTTGTGCTCGGTATTTCCTCCGGAGCCAAAATGGTGGTAGCTCTGGCGATGATTTATTTTCTGGGACGGTTTCAGGTGGTATCTTCTTATACGCTGATCATAGCAGCCTTTATCGGTTCCCTGATCGCCACAGGTTTTATCCTTTTGGTGTCCAGACGGATCAATCATATGGCAACCCTGTTAGTAGCAGGTATCATGATCGGTTATATCTGTTCGGCGGTCACGGATTTTGTGGTGACTTTTGCAGAGGACTCAGACATTGTCAACCTGCACGGATGGAGCCAGGGAAGCTTTTCCGGTATGAACTGGAGCAATGTGAAGGTGGCGGCAGTTGTCATCGGAGTGACGATCCTTATTACATTTTTCATGTCCAAGCCGATCGGAGCTTACCAGCTGGGAGAAGCCTATGCCCAGAGTATGGGTGTGAATATTCGCTTTTTCAGGATTATGTTGATACTGACTTCCAGTGTACTTTCTGCATGTGTGACTGCATTTGCCGGACCGATTTCTTTCGTGGGAATCGCTGTTCCCTATCTGGTAAAGAGAAGTCTTGGAACTTCCCGGCCACTGATCGTCATTCCTGCCACATTTTTGGGTGGCGGTGTCTTCTGTATGATGTGTGATCTGATCGCACGTATGGCATTTGCACCGCTGGAACTGAATATCAGTACCGTGACTTCGATATTTGGTGCGCCGGTGGTTATTTTCATGATGTTGCACCGGAAGAAAGGAAACTGACATGGGAGAATATTATTTTCATCTGGATCAGCTGACGGTGGGATACAACGGAAAGCCTCTGATTGATCAGATTCAGGTAGGTATCCATAAAGGAGAGATTGTCACACTGATCGGACCGAACGGATCCGGAAAATCAACAATTTTAAAGAGTATCACCAGACAGCTGAAGATACTTGGCGGTAAGGTTCTGTATGAGGAGAATGATCTGCACAAGCTTTCTTACAAGGAACTTTCCACCAGAATGGCAGTAGTTCTGACAGAGCGCATGCGGCCGGAACTGATGACCTGTCATGATATTGTGGCAACCGGTCGCTATCCTTATACAGGTCGCCTGGGTATCTTAAGCCGGGAAGACGAGGATAAAGTGGATGAGGCCATGCGGATCGTCCATGCAGAAGAACTGGGAAGCCGGGATTTTAATGCCATCAGTGACGGGCAGCGTCAGAGAGTCCTTCTGGCAAGAGCTATCTGCCAGGAACCGGAGATCATCGTGCTGGATGAGCCTACCTCTTTTCTGGATATCCGTCATAAGCTGGAACTGTTATCCATTCTCCGCTCTATGGCAAAAGAAAAGGGCATAACTGTGATCATGTCTCTTCATGAGATCGATCTGGCCCAGAAGATTGCAGATCAGATCCTTTGTGTAAAAGGAGATCATGTCTGCTATTACGGAACTCCGGAACAGATCTTTGAAGAACAGACCATCCGGGAATTATATGGAATCGAAAACGGATTCTATGATCCCAGATTTGGCAGCATTGAGCTTCCAAAGGTTGATGGAGAGCCGGAGGTCTTCGTGATCGCCGGATGCGGAAGGGGAATACCCATCTACAGAAAATTACAAAAGGATAATATCCCCTTTGCAACAGGCATCCTGTACACCAATGATGTGGATTATCAGTTAGCCCGCCTGCTAGCCGCCAGGGTGATCACAGAGGAACCTTTTTGCCAGATTACTCAGGAGCATCTCCGGGAAGCAATACAGGTTATGGAAAACTGTAAAAAGGTGATCTGCGCCGATGTTCCCATCGGAGAATGTAACAAAGGGCTGGAGGAACTGATCCGGGCCGCAAAAAAGAGAATGTAAGAGAAGAAAACGAAGAAAGATCCTGATGAAATCTATTTTCACCGGGATCTTTTTGTTGCATTGCATATCAATAATTGGTCCGGTGGACCAATTTTGATTGCTGTTCACGGATAATATCCCGCGAAGTGTTTTGGGTGAGCGAAGGTCACAGAAAACCCG
>OLSD01001974.1_pt1 | contig 15409 bp, 8 predicted proteins | sample 1672211 | NCBI WGS metagenome assembly OLSD01 (sample SAMEA3136659, study PRJEB25190) | human gut metagenome | reverse complement strand
GATGCCCGGAGTCAGCCATCATTTAAGCCGGGATACACTCACCTGTATGGTCCTGTCGGACGGACGGGCATCCAGCCCCTCCAGGATAACAGGAAAGGTGAAGGTTTCGGGCATCGTAGCAGGAATCTTATCCGCAAGGATGGTGATAACGAGGTCGGCCTCATCGCCCGGCTCCAGCACCTCAGGCTCCGTGGTTAAACGGGCATAAGGCGGAAGAAGCAGACTGGTGATGCGGAGCGGCTTGTCGCCACTGTTGCCGCAGAGGATGCGAGCTGATGGCTGCGTGCCTGGCTTCACCTCCGTGATACTCGCCTTTGCCTGCTTCAGCCGCAGCGCCCCCATTTTATGGGGATAGCGAGCCCACACATCGGCTCCCGGCAATACCTTACCCGTCAAGGCGAGCTTCACGGCTGGCTGCCCCTCTACTTCTTTCAGGTAGAGATAGGCACCTGTATTGATAGTGCCCGGATAGCGATTAGGGGTGAAGGTAATCTGCACCTGGCAGGTATCGCCCGGCTGCATCACATCGCCCTTCACATAAGAACTGGTACATCCACAGGTGGTTCTCACCTGTGAGATGTGCAACACTTTCTTGCTCACATTCTTACCCACGAAGGTAAAGGTGCGAGGCGCATCGTCCTCGGTCATCGTACCTGCATCGATAAGCGGATGTTCAAACCTCAGCAATTCTTTCTGGGCATTCACCACTGTTGGCAAAGCCAAAAGAAAAGCCATCAGCACTGCCTGAGCCGAAGCCTGAAACAGCGACATCATGAAAGTAAATTTCTTCATTACATCCAACCGTTGTTGCCTGCACTCTTACGAACAGTTACTGTCACAGTCTGGCTGGTACCGTCGGCTGCAGTTACGGTGAGCGATGTGCTACCCGCAGCGAGTCCCTTTACGATGAGCATCTTACCTTCAACAGTAGCGGAAGCCACACTGACATTGGCTACAGAGCAAGAATAGCCCTCAGTCTGACCGGCGAAATAGGCTGCAAGATTCAGAGAAGAGGTCTTCTCAATACCCACATATATATTAGGCAACTTCATGTCGGAACTGAGTTCCTTGTTCTTGATATTGTTCAAGAGCTGAGCTGCATCTATCAGGCCAGTACCCATCTTGCCGATATACTTAGAGAGCTGTACTATCTCTGGCGAAGCACCCACGGTGGTATGGTTCATGTAATAAGTCTTGGTAGCACCATTCTGATAATGGCTATCCAATTCCTTCACAGATTTCTTCATCAGGGCTACGAAGTCGGCAGCACGATAGTGACGGTTCTGCTTGATGGCATAAGCAAGACCCAGAGCAGCCACACCCGAAACATGAGGACAAGCCATAGAGGTTCCCTCCATATAACCATAGGCAGGCTTGCCGTTCTGTATCAAGGTAGAGAGCACGGCACCCTTCTGCTCTGCAGTTTCTGCCCAATACTCATCCTCTTCCTCGCCTATCTTGCTGTAGTATTCCAAGTCGCCACCAGGAGCACTCAGGGTTACGAGCGAACCGAAATCGGTGTAGCAGGCTGGAGTAAAGTCGGCAGCTAATGAAGATACGCTGACGCACTTAGAGTAAGCACCTGGGAAAGCAGGATTGCCAGCATACTCATTGCCTGCAGCAAAGACAGGAATACCGCCATCGATAACTCCATTAGGAGAACCGGCATTGTTGATGAAGTAATCCAGGGCTTCCTTCTCCAGCGGATAAGTTTCTGCCCACTCCTTCTCGGTGGCAGGACCCGGCGTATAACCATTGATGATGCTAGACTCTGAAGAGTTGTAACCCCAGCTGCACTGCAGGATGACAGCTCCATTATCGGCAGCATACTTGATGGCTCTTGCCTCGCCTGCCAAGGTTACGCTGTTCTGACCCGAGAACACCTGGCAAGACATGATCTTTACGCCAGAGTTTGGAGTTCCATCGCCACCGGCTACACCAGATACACCGATGCCATTGTTATTAACGGCAGCAATGGTACCTGCCACGTGAGTACCATGACCGGAGTCGTTGGCATCAGTCCAGGTAATATCGCCACTCTCGGTTACGAAGTTGTAACCATGGAGGTCGCCTTCATATCCGTTGCCATCGCCATCGGTCTTGGCTCCCTGAACGGTTTCTCCAGGATTGCACCACATGTTGGCAGCCAAATCTGGATGGGTGTACATCACGCCTTCGTCGAGAATAGCCACGATGATAGATGGATCGCCGGTGCAACTCTTCCACGCCTCAAGCGCATTCACATCGCATCCGGCCTTGGCACCCACATGGTTGTTGTTGAGATTCTCGAAATCGTAGTTGCCCTCGCCCAGGTTGCGATAGTGCCACTGGCTGACAAAGCCCGGGTCGTTAGGTTCACCATTGGCTGCTGCACGGGTAGCTTTCTGCTGAAGCGCCTTATCGCTGAGATAGATGCGCTTGCTGTCGGTATTGTAAGCACGCTTGATGCGACCATTGGTCTGAATCTTTGAGATTTCGCCCAACTGCTTCAGGCGCTCGGCAGCCACCTTCAGGTCGGTGCCCTTGCTGAACTTCACGGTGTACCAGAGGTGGAGTCCCGCCTCACGGGTACGAGCCTCGGTATTTGCATCTACAGGAAATACACGCTCAAAGCTGTAGCTTCCCAAGATGTCGAGCACCTCGTCGGTAGAAGGAATACCCGAGCGGGTAGCCTTTCCGGCACGAGTCTGGCTCTTCTGTGCCTGGTCGAGGATGTCGCTCATCTCCGGGCTGAACTTGATGAGCAGTTCACCCGCCTTTGCATCCGCAGGGATGGTGATGTCTGCCTTGCCCTCAGAAGAGTCGAGGGTTGACAGGCTGTCAGAACAGCCCGTCAACGCCAAAGCGACCAATGCTATATAGAAAAACTTTTTCTTCATTGTTTGCTTCTATATTGTTTGTTTATCTGTTTATTTTAAAATTTCTCTTGTACTTGGCAAGCAGGGCTTCCTCATCCACATCGCCCGCAGCTACGTATGTGCGATAGTAGAGCGGATAAGCTACGCCAGGAACCTCCCACTTATTGCCTGGGTCGCTGGTTCCGCAATAGTAGTTGAGAATAAAGTTCTCCTCTGTCATGTTGGTGAATCCAACTGCTGCACCTGCGCTGTTCTTACCTCTTGGTGTCTGGTTGAAGACCATAATAGATGGACTCCACTCTACCAGGTGCGGATGATAGAAGATCCACTTTGGCACGGCACCGGTAAAGAAGTTCAGGTTGAGCGACAGCCTACGGCAGTTTGGCAATACACGTGGCACCTGGGTAGGATCCACATTGCTATACATCACCACGCCATCCTTGTTCTTGCAGGTTACAGGATTGCTCTTTCCTGAGAGCAGCCACTTGCAGGTATCGCCCACCAGCTTATCCAGGCAATCAGCCTTGTTGTCAGAGAAGTCGGCCTTGCTGTAGCGGGTAGCCTTGCCGGCAGCCTTCAGAGCAGCATCCATCTCATCATCGGTAGGAAGCTCACCCTCCAGGAAGCAGTAAGACAGCTTCAAGGCGTTCAGCTTATCCCAGGTAAGAAGCTTCAGGAGCGCCTGACGGTCGCTGGTGCCTGCACTAACCTTGCCATACAATCCGATAGGATAGGTATTGTAGATATAGTTGCCCTCGCTATTCTTTTCCAACTGAGAGATATTGATGGCAACACCCGTACGACGCTGTGCATAGAGGATGAGATTACGCAACTTAGGGAAGTTCTTCTCATTCACCACATTGGTGATATCCGACAACTTGTTGAAGTTGTTACTTACCAGGTTGAGTGTCTCCAGGTTCTTGCCCAGGTTCACAAAATTGGCTGGCAGATGAGTCATACCGTAAGCCTGAACCGTAAGATCCTTCAGGTACTTCAACTCACAGATGTCCTCGCCCAGTTCCACCTCGCGAATCTGATTGTTCTCATTGGCTGCAAGAGAGAAAGACTCCAGGAACTTGAGGTTGCGCACCTCCTTAGGAAGCGTTTCGCCACTATTCAAGTTGAACATGCTGAACTTCACGGAGCGAACACGGCCCAAAGCCTCCGGATGGCTCTTCACGAAATCATCGGTAGCCTCCCAAAGGGTTACGCTGCTCCAGTTGCGCATATTGTCGCTCGTATCGTAGGTAATCATGCTACCCAGCTTCTGGTTAATCATGATAACAGAGAGCGAGTCGCCCGCACGGTTATCCTCAATCTTAGGTGCAGCCTTCTGGCGAACCGTCAGGATTACATCTTCCGTAGGATTTCCATCAGCATCCACCAGCTGGTCTTCTGCCTTGACAGGCACCAGGTGGACCTTAGCCACACGAACGGCAGGAACCACGTTCATCGCCCAGCGGAACTTGAAGTTGACGCTGCGAGGACGATACTTTCTATCCAGCACGATGCCCAGGTTGGTGCCCTCCAGCTTGTCTTCATCCTTACTGTTCAGGAGCCAGCCTTCACGCTCGCTCTCGTTCTCAGCCTTCTCGGCATCGGTCATGTTTCCCTCGAAGGAATACTCAATCTTTCCGATCTTGCATTCCACGTTGGCAGAAATCAGACTCTCGAATGCACGGTTATCGTAAGAATCAGAGTTCTCGATTTCCACAACAGGTTCCTTCAGGAAAATCTGCTTGCCATAACCAAACTGGGTGATGGTAAGCTTACGGCTCTGTCCATTGGCACCCTGGAAACGGAGTTCCGTGCTGCGGAGTGTGTTGGAAAGAGTAGAATCCACCTTGATGGTACCCTCTACAGAGCCCACGCCGTTGGCTGGCGAAAGCATGAGCCAAGGCTCAGAGGTATTTGCCACCCAGTCTTGCGAAGCAGCGATGGCAATCTGCTCTGTTCCTCCCTGCGGACCTACTGCTATCTCCTCCTTATCGAGAGCCAGGCCTCCTGGGATTTCGACATCATCCTTATCGCTGCAGGCTGTGAAAAGCCCGGCAGCGAGAACGATACCTAATGTCAGTTTATTCATATATTTCATATTACTACTTTCTTATGGAGTTTAATTTTCGAGATCCAATGCATCGCAACCACGGATATCCTGGTTCTTATCATAGAACAGCATATACAAACCTGCCTTGATGTAAGGACATACGCTGGTTACATCGATAGAGATGTTAGGGTTGTCGGCGATGTTCAGGATATAAAGGTGAGAGGTCAGCGTCTCTTCTACCTTGCGGATATCGTTGGAACCTATCTGGAACTGAATCAGACTTGGACAGGTGGTGATTCCTGTAGGCCATGTGCGCAGACAACGCTGGTCGGTCTTGGCATCACGCTGATGGTTGATGGCAAAGGCACGGAGCACGGCACTGTTCAACGGCTGGGTTGGCACCTCGGTGAAGCAGTTGTAGCTCAAATCCATATTGGTGATGTATGGCAATGTGGTTGAGCGGAAATCATCAGAGAGGGATGTCAGCTTGTTGAATCGGAAGTCGATAACCTGCAAGAGATAAGCCTTCTTTCCGGTAATGGAACCTTTAGGGATGGTACGCATCTGGTTGCCGCTCAAATCGAGTGTCGTGATTGGCGAACCTGCTGTAAACAACTCTGAAGGGAACTTCTCTATCTTGTTGTTCGAGAGAGTAACGGATGCTGCATTGATACCCTTGTAGGTACCATGGCTTGTATCCACACCCGTAATCTCATTATATGAGAAATCTACAGAACCCATCTCGCGAACAGAACTTGCATCGAAGATATTCGGAATCTTCTTCAGCTTGTTATGGGCGAAGGTCAAACTCTCTACATCATCCGTAAAACCACAGAGATTGGCTGGAATCTCCTCAATCTGGTTGTTGTTCAGATAGAGTGAAGACAAGGCGATGCCTGAACCGAACGGATGCAACTTCTTGATATTGTTGTAAGCCAGGTCGAGCAGACCGAGGTTCACCATCTTGCTCAAAGCCGAAGACTCAGGGAATTCCTCCAGGTTGTTGTAGCTCATATAGAGAATCTGGAGAGTTTTACCAGTCTTTTCCTCTGCCAAGCGAGTCCAGTCACTTCTCAGCTGGTTGGCAGAGATACCCTTGCATCGTGCCAGGTTCATCGCCTGCAAGGCAGGGAGATTGTAGTAGAAGTCTGGAATGCGACTAATCTTAGGACAGTTGTAAAGCTCGATGTCCGTAAGGGTTGTCATCTTGTCCCATGCATCCTCTGTAAACTCAGCGGCAAACTTACCGTAAACAGGATCATCGGCATTGTAGAACTTCGCACAAACCTCATCGGATGTAATGGAAGAGTTACCGATATAGAACTGCTGCAACTTGGTAAGGCGATAGATGGCCTTAGACACACCCGAGATTCGGTTGGTCAGCGTACCGATCTGTGCATCCTTCAGGCTGATGCGGCTATCCTTCTTGATTCTGTTCTTCGGTGCCACCTTAGGATCGGAGTTGTAGCTTTCTACAATCATCTTCGACATGTTGGCACGTGGGTCATACTTCAGGAACTTGCTCTCATAGTCATGGCGCATAGAGGTCTTCTTAGCCGCAGTCAGACTGCTGGCATCATAGTTATTGAAGATGTTGGCACCAATCTTCTCATCGTGCGAACCGAGGTTGAGCACCTGGAGTTCTGTAAGCTGTCCGATGGCATCAGGCACAATGCCCTTGGCACCGAAGCCAGCGATGACGAGACCGATGACACGGCCGTTGCTGTTGAGCGTTACGCCAGGCTGGTCGCCCCACATATCGAGTTCCTTGTTGAAGTTCCAGTTGGCACCCTTGAAGGTAGCATCGCCATAGAAGCTCCACTCCTTACCCTGCAGAGATTCCCAGATAGCCTTCAAAGCCTCATAGTCCTTGATGTACTCCTTGGTCTTGGAAAGCAGGATAGGCACCCGGGCACTATCATTGAGCTGATTATCCTCTACTACGAAGGCCTCGCCCTTGACAGGCTGGGTTTCATACTTGGTCTTTACCGCACCCGTCTTACCGTATGTGGTATAAGAAGTAACCTGATAGGTTCCGGCAGGGAGCCATACGGTAGAATCGCAGTAGGCTGTTCCCATCTCCATATACTTATCGTTGGCATTGTCCGGATTCTGATGTTCCTTGCTTACCTCCTTATACTTCACCTTCATCTGAGGGAAGGTAACGGTTTCGCGGGTAAAGAGGTTGGTTACGCTGATATCCACCAGACTGATATTAGAGAAGAGATACTCGGCACCACCGGCACGGGTCTTCTCCCACTCCTTAACGAGATTGAACTTCACCTTGCCTCGCTCCACGGTGGCAACGCTGAGGTTCTGAACCTTCAATCCGCCACCAGTTACCGTGAAAGTTTCACCGGCAGAAGAAGCCAGCAGCTCCTCATCCACCGCATCATAGAGATAGAAACCGATAACGGTATAGGTACCGGCAGCAAGCTGCAGTTTTTCACTTCTCAAACCATACTCGGCATTCTCTGCGTTGTAGGAATTGAGCACCAGGGTCTGAGAAACCGTGGTACCGTTATGCTCCATGACCACCTTGATTTTCTTGGCATCATCCAATTTCTCAAGCTTGTCAATGGCAACAGCACGCGAAGCCCTTGAGGAAACCTTCTTGTTCAGCTTGAACTGCACATATCCGTATGTGGTGTCCCAGCCCTCGGTTTCATCATCAGAGCAACCTGTCACGGCAAAGGTCAGCAGAGTGACCAGGAGCAACAGGAGCGCCTTGGAAAATATCTTGAATCTGTTCATTACTTACTAATTTTTCTGAAAGAAGTATGTTTCTTGCTTTGATTATAGGTAGGCTCAATTACGAGCACCTTCACCACCTTGCCATTATCCTGGAAAGCCATGAATACAGGAGCAGTCTCAGGAAGTTGGAATGTAAATATCCAGTTGTCATTCTCATCCATGCTTGGCTCAGGAACAATCTCCTTGGCACTGCTATCTATCATATAGAGATAGCCTGTCTCCATCATGGTAGTAGGATCCCAATCCTTGATGTTAGGATTTATGGTAAGCGAAGAACCTACAGCAGCCGAAGCGATGTAGATTTCATCACCTGTATAGTTGAGGAAGCTGGAAGCCACCTCCTTGTACATTCCGTTTACATCCTTTGTACACTCCACATCGAGGTAGTTCATAATCTTGATGCTAGGAGCCACAGAAGTGTTGTCACCGCCCTCTGCCTTCTGCTTCTTCTGGATGAAGTGCATCAGGAAGTATTTGTTGTACAACCAGCTTACAGAATTAGGATCTTCCTCATCAATCATCTTCTTAGGGTCGCCAAGCGCCTTGTACTCTGCAGTAGGCAAGGCATAGACATAGCAATTACGCTCGCCACTAGCCAAAGCATCGATGGCAAGACGGATGTCACCGCCCTCACCTGTGGTCTTTACGAAGTGCTCGCTCTCAACCTCCAAACCATTCGCCTGTGCTGTGAATACTACCAATGTATAGTCATCGGCTGCTGTCTTCAACGTGAATGGCACAAAGTTAGAGAAGGTAAAGGTATTGGTGGTCTCCTCGCCTGTAACACCTGTGCTACCTGTCTGAGAGAAAGTCTTGCCATCCAGAGATACATTCCAGTCGGCCCATGGTGTAGAAGTAGGATAAGTTACATCCATGGTGCTGGTAGGCATACCGTTGTAGATAACAGGCACAGAAACCTCAGCCTTGCCATCCTCTGATGCGAAGGTAATGAACGCACCCTCGCTCTTGGCAATGGCATACTTGGCGTTCTTCACACCCTCCTTGAACATCGCACCACCGGCAACAGCCTCCAGAGGACGACCTACCATGAAACCGCCATCGAGCTCTACCCAGCTAGGCATATTGGTAGCAGCAAAACGATAGTTGGCCTTTACGGTAAACTTCTTGTACTCGTTGTAGCCAGCCTCGATACCAGTTTCGGTGATATCGTTGCCATCCACATCGTAAACCTTCAGCTCATAGCCGTCGGCTGAACGGTGAACCTCTGCGATGGTTACTTCCTGACCACCCATCTTCAAGTTCAACTGAGCCACGGTCAAATCCTTACTGGCATCATCGGCTGTAAGAGTAACCTTCACGGTCTGCTTGCCCGCAGTGCCATTGATTACAAAACCATTCTCGGCATCATTCTGGGCAATCTTACACCAGATTTTGTTGGAAGAGAGACTCCAGCTCTCGTTTGCATCGAATGTAAACTCCTTCACTTCACCGGCAGCACCCGCAATGGTCTGCACCTGTGGGAACACAGGAGTTACGGCATCGTCGTCATCGCTTGAACAAGCAGTGAACATGCACACTGATACCAGTGCCACAAGTACGAGCCAATATCTTGAAATTAACTTTTTCATTTTGTTCTTTTTTCTTTTTTTACTTAAATATATCTGCATTTATAAACCATCAGGCATCCGAAGGCTTAGTATCCCTGTTCCTTCAGTTTCTCTGCCTCTGCATCGCTCACCCACTCGAACATGGTGATGAATGTTCCCACGGTGCCAAAAGACGAACCATCCTTGTTGTCAACACTCATGGTTACATACTGCAACACATAGTTCTGGCAGGTATTATAATAAGAGGTGTAGAAAGATGGCTGGCTGATGCGCAACTTGCCATCGCCATAGATGGTGCCGAACGCCTCACCGGTCTCGCCGGCTACCTGATCGTCCATCTCTACCTTTGGCTCCAGGATGTTGTCGGTATTGAACTTCAACTTCAGGTTATAACCCTTGTAGTAAACATCCTTCAGCAGAACGGTATTCTTCTCGCCTTCCACTACCTCAGTCTTGATCAGACGATTGGTTACGTTGTTCAAGTATTGGCTATAGAAGGTAGATGTTACCATGCACCAGCCAGAGAAGTTGTGGATATCGAAAGGACAAGACTTCTGCATAACCACGTGGGTGTAGTCCTTGTAAAGGTCTGTCCAGTTATACTTCTCCGGAATCACCAACTTCAGGGTGAAGCCCAGAGAGTCGGTCTTGCCGATGTTATCATAGATACCCTGTACCTGCACGTTTCCTACCATCTCGCCCGCCTTGATTGTAACGGTGTTGTTGAGGATGCGATAGTGCAGCCCCTCGATGGCATTGCTCTGCTTATCTACAACCTCCACGCCGAAGGTGCGGTCGTAATCAGCCTTCTCGGTAGCCGACACAGGAACATTGAAAACCTCGTTGGTTTCCTGCACGGCATACTGATAGAGCGTATCAGAGAACATGATATGACTTGGACCCGAATAGGTGGTATAATCCTGCGAACAGCTCGCAAGAGCGATGAGTACAGCCACGGCTGCCAAACATCCCATCATTATTTTCTTCATGATCGTCTCCTTATTTTATTTGTTACTTTCATTAGGCTCAATCTCCGAACCCGGTGCCTCCAGCTCATGCTGTGGGATAGGCCATACGAAGAGAGGGTCGTCCTTTTCTACCTTCAGGCTGCTCTGTACGAAGTTGGCTGCAGGCTGGTCGCTCACCTTGCGGGCGAATCCCTTGTGCCAGCGCTTGAGGTCGTTCAAGCGGAAGCCTTCCATATAGAGTTCCTTCACACGTTCCGACTCGATGATGCTCAAGGCATTGCTCTCGCTCAACGAGGTATTGCCACCGTAAGAAGAGTAGCGGGCACTGCGCAGGGTTGAGATATCCTTACCTGCCTTGGTATAGTCCTTCTTCATGGCATAAGCCTCAGCACGGATCAGATACTGCTCGGCAAGGCGGAACACCATTGGCTGGTGAACGTGAAGGATGTTGTTGCTCAAGAAAGTGGCATCGCCGAAATACTTACTCAGCAAAGGCCACTGCAAACCATGCTCATAACCTGTTGTACGTGTGGTGAAGATGGCTGCGGCACGAAGGTCGTTGCTGTCGAATGAGTTGATAACCCAGGTCTCTGGCACGTAGTCCGGACGATAACTTACGTAGTTGTAGTTATCGAAGATGGTACCCAGGGCACCACCATAGCTGTTCACCGTGAAGCCTACCTTCCAGATAGCCTCGCGTGAATCACCGTATGTCCAGATGTACTTGTAATCCTTCACCTGGCTGGAATAGGTGTTGGAAGAAGCCTTCTCCAGGGTATAGAACTTGCTGCCGATAACCTTGGATGCATACTTGATGGCATCATCATACTTGTGCATATATAAGGATACACGCGCACGCAAGGCATGGCAGGTATATTCGTTGAAGTAAATCTCATTATAGAGACTTCCGGTGAAATCATCGCCTACCTTCAGGTATTCGGTAGCCTTATCGAGGTCACTCAATACGAATTCGTATGACTCCTTCAGGGTAGCTCGCTTCTGAACCTCATTGCCCTTATAGTGCTCTGTGAGCACCACGCCGAGTTCCTTCTCTGCCTGCTCATCGCTATCGTAAGCCTTGCAGAAACACTTAATCAGTTCTGAGTAAGCCAGGGCACGTGCAAAGTAAGCCTCACCCTCATACTGCTCCAACTTATCAAGCTGCGTATCATCGTTGGTGGCAGCCTTTACCTTTTCAACATTGTCGAGCAGGAAATTGCATCGGTTGATAACATCATAAAGGTCAGCATAAACCGATTCGATGTCGGTGTTGGTTGCCTTGATGTCTTTCCAGCGATAGATGTCGCCGTAGGCATTAGAGTAGCCCTTTACGCAGAATACGAAGTCTGCCTGCAAATCTGGCAGGATAGTCAGATTGCCCGAATACAAGGCGCTGCTCTTGAAACTGTCGTAGATACCGATCACCAGCTTATCCACATCTTCCACCTTGTTGATAGCCTCATCCATGCGGATGGAATCCTCTGGATATTTATCAAGACAGGAAGACAGCGAGAGGGTCAGGATACCCGACAGGATGTATGTCTTTATATTTCTGATATTCATTTTATTTTCTCCTTTCTAGCTTAGAATTGCAGTTCCACACCCAGGGTAAACTGGCGTGAAGCTGGATACTGCGCCTGGTAAATATTGGATGAAACCTCTGGGTCCAAGCCGTTGAAACCGGTAATGGTGAAGAGGTTCTGTGCCTGTCCGTAGATACGAACCATAGAGAAGAAGTTAGTCTTGCGCAACAAGCTCTGTGGCAATGAATACGACAGACTGAGATTCTTCATTCGGAGGAACGATGCGTTCTCCAGGAAGCGGTCGTCGAGCTGGGTTACCTCACCCCAACGTGGGATGTCGGTAATATCGCCCGGCTGCTTCCAGCGGTCGTACAACAGACGGTTTGACTGGTTGTAAGCAGTTCCGAAGGTTACACCACTCTCCTCGAAGAAGCGGTCGTTGTTGATGACGTAGCGTGTACCAATCCAGCTGAACTGGGCAGAAAGCTGCAGACCCTTCCAACGGAAGCTGGTACCGAAACCACCCATCCAAGGTGCATCATAGGTCTTGCCAGTCATCACCTTGTCGCTCTCACGGAACTCGTTGGTTACGTTGCCGTCCTTATCATACCAGAGCTGCTCACCATTTGCTGGGTTCACACCGGCATAACGGTTCAGGAAGAACTCGCTTACAGAGTGACCTACCACATACTTCAAACCGGTGGTTGAGTTTACATACTCGGTTACACCATTATAAAGTTCCTTCAGGCGGTTCTGGTTGTAAGATACGTTGGCGCTTACATTCCAGGTAAAGTCGCGGGTACGGATTACATCACCGTCAGCACTCAGTTCGATACCCTTGTTAGCCATCACACCTACGTTCTTCCAGCGATAGCCCTCGCCGGTAACGGTGTAAGACTCAGGAACACGCATCAGCATATTGGAAGTACGCTTGTAGTAAGCCTCGAAGCTGAAGTTGATTCTATCGAGGAAGCCCAAGCGGAGGGCGAAGTTGTTTGCCCATGTTGACTCCCAACCCAATTCCTCGTTACCACTCTGTGATGGATAGAAACCGGCAGTATCATCGTAGTTGGCACCACCAGAAACCAAAGCCAGGTGATAATAGTTTGGAATCTCAGAGTTACCCGATGTACCTGTACTTACAGCAAGCTGAGCAGAGCTGAGCCACTTTACATCCTTCAGCCAATCGGTAGATTTCACATTGTACATGAAACCGAGTGACCAGAAGGTACCCCAACGATGATCCTTACCAAAACGTGAAGAAGCATCGGTACGCAGAGAGAAGTCGGCGTAGTAAAGCTCCTTATAGTTGTACTCGCCACGCATGAAGAACGACAGGTAAGAGTAATCAGAAGATGAATCTGCCCAACGGCTGGCACGTGTACCAGAAGATACGTTGGTCAGGAGATCACTGGTCTGACCCTTGGAATATACCTGGAATCCCTCTGAATGATAGCTTACGGCCTCCTGACCCAACATCACGTTGAACGCATGGATATCGTTCAGACTGAAGCGATAGTTGGCGGTTGTAGTCTCTGTCAGGTTAATCGCGTCGCTGCTCTGACGTGCCGCAGTACCCTGACCATTATTGGAAGAGAGACTTGGGAATGACTGGAGGAAGGCTGTAGAGTGAGTGAAATCGGCACCAAACTGGGTACGGATAGTCAGATTCTCCATCGGATAAACCTCGGCATACATGGTAGAGAGCACCTTATACTTCTTGTTCTTGATAGGATTCTTGCCCATATAGACGATAGGGTTCTCACTGGTTCCAGCCCAGTTACCAGCTGCAAGCGAAGCCAGACTGCCATCCTTTGCGTATGGATTCCAGTAAGGCAACATGAAACGGCATGCAGAAATAGGAGTTACGGTAGTATAGCTACCATCATCAGCCTGCTGAGCCTCCTCGTAGGCAGCCATGGTGTTGGTACCTACCTTCAACCACTTACTAGCCTTGACATCTGCATTGGTGCGGATATTGTAACGGCGGAAGGTTGAGTTCTGAGCAATACCATCCTGGTCGTAGAAACCACCCGAAACATAATAATTCAAACGGTCGGTAGCACGGTTGATAGAGAGTTCATAGCTCTGGAGAGGAGCACGGTCGTTGAACACTTCATCCAACCAGTTGACATTCACCTTGGAAAGGAGGTTGTAATCCTTACCGGCATCCAATCCAACTTCCTTTTCAAACAGAATACGCTCGTCGGTATTCATCATCTTCCAGTTGTTCTGAGCCAATTCAGAAAAGCCATACTGTGCGCGGAGCGTAATCTTCGCCTTGTCCATCGCCAAGCCTCGCTTCGATGTAATCACCACCACACCATTTGCCGCACGGGCACCATAAATAGAGGTAGAAGACGCATCTTTCAACACAGAGATACTTTCGATGTCATTAGGACTTAAAGTATTGAAATCGGAACTGGAGATAGGCACACCGTCCAGAATAAAGAGCGGAGACTTACCAGAGTTGATGGAGTTGGTTCCACGAATCTGGAAAGTGGCAGCCTTGCTTGGCTCACCCGAAGAGGCGATGACCTGCAAACCTGTACTCTGTCCCTGCAGAGCCTGGTCAAAACTGGCAGCAGGAACATTTTCAATTTTCTCAGCTTTCACTGCAGACACGGAACCCGCAATGGTTCCTTTCTTACGAACTCCATAAGCCACAACCACCACCTCATCCATCACTTTGGAATCGGAAGCTAAAGTAACATTCAGAGTTTTCGTCTGTGCATTGACAGAATGCTTCTGGGTTGCCATGCCGATATAGGAAATAACCAGCGTGGCCTTGGAAGCACCCTTCACCTCGATGGTGTAGTTACCGTCGATATCGGTAGCAACACCATTCGTTGTACCCTCCTGAAGGATTGTCGCACCAATCAGCGGTTCGTTGTCATCAGCAGACACGATTGTACCCTTGACGCTAAAGCTTTGCGCCAAGGCAGTTTGGATGGTCAATACAATCAGAGAGACAAGCAATAGGGAAATTCTTCTCATTCTCGTTTGTTTCAATTATTGTTTATAATGTTTATAATAAACCTTAATTCCGCAACACTTTGATTTAAATTAATTTATAAGTTCCTGAGCAACAATAAGTTGCCTAGGATTTTGCCGTGTCAGATTTTTCACTTATCTTAGTGTTGCAATTAGAAAACAAGCGAAAATCGTAACAAGGCGCTTCAAAGGTACGAATTTTCTCTCATATAAGCATCAAAATGCTCGGAATTTTATTCATATTTATGAAAGTTTAACGTTGAAACAGGCTTTCTTCCGCATTTTTGGATGCAAAATTAATAGACCTTAATTCCGCAACACTTTGATTTAACTTTATTTATAAGTTCCTGAGCAACAAAAAGTTGCTCAGGATTTTGCCATGTCAGATTTTTCACTTATCTTAGTGTTGCAAATCAAAACAAGCGTAAATCGTAACAAGACATGGCAAAGGTACAAATAAAATCTGAAAAACTCACACCTTTTGGAGGAATTTTTTCAATCATGGAGCAATTTGACTCCATGCTTTCACCTATTATCGACCAGACACTTGGTCAGAGATGCCGCAGTATCATCGGATACCAGTACAGCGAAATTATTCGTTCTCTGATGAGCGTATACTTCTGTGGCGGTTCATGCGTGGAGGATGTAACGTCACAACTGATGCGCCATCTCTCGTATCATCCTACCCTTCGTACAT
>OLSD01001965.1_pt1 | contig 15454 bp, 12 predicted proteins | sample 1672211 | NCBI WGS metagenome assembly OLSD01 (sample SAMEA3136659, study PRJEB25190) | human gut metagenome | reverse complement strand
AGGAACAGAATGACAGAAACACAGAACACTTCCCGCCGCCCAGGGGCGCTCATCGCCATGAGCGGCGGTGTGGACAGCTCGGTGGCGGCATGGCTCATGCAGAGGGACGGTTTCGACTGCACCGGCGTCACCATGCGCCTCCCCCGTAACGAGGCCGTGAACACCGAGGGTCTGCACACCTGTTGCTCGGAGCGGGACATTGAGGACGCCGCCGAGGTGGCCTATGCGATGGATATTCCCTACGAGGTGCTGGATTTTACGGCAGACTTTCAGGAAAAGATCATCGACAAATTCATCCGGGTCTACGAGGCCGGCGGTACGCCCAATCCCTGCATCGACTGCAACAGATATATGAAGTTCGATCACCTGCTTCGCTGGGCGGAAGCACACGGGCTGGATTATGTGGTCACGGGCCATTATGCCCGGGTGGAGCAGGACGAGGCCACGGGCCGCTGGCTGCTCAAAAAGGGTCTGGACGAGAACAAAGACCAGAGCTATGTGCTCTACAACCTCACGCAGGAGCAGCTGGCTCATGTCCGCCTGCCGCTGGGTGGTCTGCACAAGAGCGAAGTGCGCGCCATCGCCGAGCAGCAGCACTTCGTGAACGCCCGCAAGCACGACAGTCAGGACATCTGCTTCGTGCCGGACGGCGACTACGCCCGCTTTATGGAGGATTTCACCGGCAAGCACTACCCGGCGGGCGATTTCCTCGACGTCGGCGGCAGAAAGGTAGGCACCCACAGCGGCGCTGTGCGGTACACCATCGGCCAGCGGAAGGGCCTGGGCCTCGCCATGGGCGCACCGGTCTACGTCTGCGCCAAGGATATGCAGGCCAACACCGTCACGGTCGGCCCGGAGTCGGAGCTGTTCGATACCATCGTCTATGCGAACGAAGTGAACTGGATCGCCATCCCGGAGCTGAAAGGCCCCCTGCGGGTGACGGCCCGCACCCGTTATCATCAGACCGAACAGCCTGCCACCGTCTACCCGGCAGGGCCGGACAGCTTCCGTCTGGAATTTGACCAGCCTCAGCGCGCCCCCACCCCGGGGCAGGCCGTCGTGCTGTATCAGGGCGATGTCGTCCTCGGAGGCGGCACCATTACACAGGTGGCGAAGGGATAAGGGCAAGCCCGTGAATGTAAAAAGCAGAACCTAAAGGAGAAATGATATGCAAGACCAGTATTCCCGCACCCAGCTGCTGCTGGGCGCGGAAGCAATGACCAAACTGCACGATTCCCGCGTAGCCGTGTTCGGCGTGGGCGGCGTGGGCGGCTACACCGTCGAGGCGCTGGCCCGCAGCGGCGTGGGGGCTCTCGACCTGATCGACGACGACAAAGTCTGCCTCACCAACCTGAACCGCCAGATCATCGCCACCCACAAGACGGTGGGCAGGTTCAAGGTGGATGTGGCCGAAGAGCGCGTCCACGACATCGACCCCAACATCAAGGTCACCACCTACAAGACCTTCTTTGGCCCTGAGACGCAGGACAGCTTCGATTTCAGCCAGTTCGACTACGTGGTGGACGCCATCGACACTGTCACCGGTAAAATTGCGCTGGTCATGAAGTGCAAGGAGGCTGGCGTCCCCATCATCTGCTCCATGGGTGCAGGCAACAAGATGGACCCTACCCGCTTCGAGGTCACGGATATTTATAAGACTTCCGTCTGCCCGCTGGCCAAGGTCATGCGCACCGAGTGCCGCAAGCGCCGCATCAAGCACCTGAAAGTCGTTTACTCCAGGGAGCCTGTCATGACTCCCATCGAGGATGACTCCATCAGCTGCAAACACCACTGCATCTGCCCTCCGGGTACCCAGCGCAAGTGTACCATCCGCCGCTCCGTCCCCGGCTCGAATGCCTTTGTCCCGTCGGTCGTGGGCCTCATCATCGGCGGCGAGGTCGTGAAGGACCTCGTGGGCTTTGTCCCCATGAAGGGCTGAATTTGATAGAATAAGAAAACGGCAGGTTCAATGAACCTGCCGTTTTCTTCGTTATGAGCTGATTTTTACTGCTCAGGAGCAGCGAATGCGATGGGGGTAGCGCCAGCAGCTGCGTCCACGCTCTTCAGAGAGAGGGGAGTGGTTTCGTAGTGCAGGGTCTCGAAGCTCTGGGTGCTGCCGTCCTCGGTGGTGAACTCGAGAACATAGGTCATGTCGCCCTGCTTGTCGGCCTCGACATCGCGGGTGATGACGACATTCACAAAGTCATCCGCGGTTCAGCCGCCGCTGCGCCAGCGCAAAGCCGACGGCACTTGCCGCAAAGACGGCGTAATAGCTGGCCAGCCGGTAGAACATCAGCAGGCTCATGGACGAAGCATTGGGGAGGAAGCTGCTGTACACCAGCAGGAAGGCCGTCTCCACCGAACCCATGCCCGCCACGTTGGGCAGGGCGTTGGAGACAAAGAGGGTCAGCGACGTGAGAAGCTGCACCTGCCAGAAGGCCAGTCCTGTATCCAGCCCCATGAACCGCAGCCCCATCCACGGCAGGCAGAAGAGCAGGAACAGCTTTACGAGATGCACGCCCAGAATGGCGGCACAGCGGGGCTTGTCCGCCAGCAGATGGCGGCTCTCGGTGCTCAGGGTGTCCAGCTGCTTGAGCCAGCTTTCCCGGCGCTCGGCCCAGCGGCCCGTGTCGGGCAGAAAATGCAGCAGCCACCGGGCTAGACGCTGCACCACCGGCAGGGCGCAGAGGGCGATGAGCCCCACGATGACGCCCGCCACGACAGCGTAGGCCCCGGGCAGATACCGCAGTACGCCGTCGGAGTGGGCCGCCATCCAGGGGCGGCCCGCCAGAAGCAGCACGGTGGCGTAAAGCAGGACAGCAGTCTTGTGGAAGACGTATTGCAGGGTCATCAGCCCCACGCCGGGGCCGACGTCCAGCCCGCGCCGGTGGAGATACCACGTCTGAAACGGCACCGACCCTGCGCCGAGGCCCACCACATTGCCGAAGGTCCCCATCCATGCATTGTCGATACCCTGCCGCAGCGGGAAATGGGACAGGCGGCTGCGGACGATGAGCCAGCTGGATACGCCCTCGAGAAGCGGGTAGCTCAGGCCCACGGCCAGTGCCAGAAGCCCCTGCCCGAGGGTGAGCCGGCTCAGCGCCTCGGAGATCTCGGCCCAGTGCTCCCGGAAGATGAACACCACGATGCCGGTCAGCAGGGCCAGAACGCCCAGCGAGAGCAGGGTCTTTCGGCGCGAAGGGGCGGGGGAGGCGGACGAACTCATGCGGGGACTCCTTTCAAATTTCAACAAAAAACGGACTGGGATAAACTCTTAGGAGAGTATATCACAGTCCGGAGGGGTGTTTGTGAACAACTGCCAAATTTTTTGCCTCAGTTTCGGCAGAGTGATAAAGAACGGGGAGCTTACTCGCCGGTGAGCTCCTTTACAGCCTGTCGTAAACTGTCGGAAAACGCCTGCTTGGAGTAATGACTCTCGTAAAGCTCACGGCAGGCGGGACGCATGGCAGCCAGCTTTTCCGGGTGTTCGATGGCCCAGGCCAGCCGCTCGGCCAGCTTTTCGGGGTCGTCGTCCTCGTAGACGAAACCGTCCACGCCCTCGGTGATGAGCCCGGCGGTGCCGGTGTGCTCCGACACGATGGCGGGCTTGCCGAAGATGAGGCCCTCGGTGACGAAAGTAGGCATGGGGTCGTCGCGGGAGGCGCAGACGAGGCAGGTACACTGGGCCATCAGGCTCTTGATCTCGTCGCGGGTGAGCCGCTTGACGTAAAAGACGTTGTCGGGGCAGTCAGCGGTCAGGCTCCGCACGGCGTCCATCATCTCAGCCTCTGCGGCCTTGCCCACAAAGAGGAAGGATGCCTTCTTCATGGTCTCAGGCGGCAGCAGCCGGATGGCCTTGCAGAAGATGTCCTGACCTTTCCGGTTCTCGAAGGAACCCACGGTGGCGAACAGAGGCCGCCCGCCCGCATAGCTCAAATCGTAGTGGGAGAACTTCTCGGCGGCGTAGTCCGGCAGGCCGTAGATGAGGGGCCGGATGTTGAACTCCGGCCGCACCGAGTGCATGGCGTTGGCGGCGTGGCTGCCGACGGAGTAGAGCCGGATATTTTCGCCCAGCTCTCTGGGGATCTGGTGGGCGATGTGGGGGTAGCCTGCAAAGGCATCGTGGAGCCACCAGAGCACCGGCACACGCGCACCGCTCAGGGCGCGGACGGCCCGGGCCTCCACGACGGTGTTGGCCAGAACGAGGTCGGCGCAGAGGGCCAGCCCCCAGAGCAGGGGAGACTGGACACAGCCCTTGCGGGTGATGACGGTAGCTCCCGCCTCGAGGAAGAGCGGCATGGAGCCGCCGTCCTCAGGGCCGAGGACGACCACTTCGTAGCCCATGCTGCGCAGCACCGGCACGGCGCTCACCAGCACGATGGGCGCACCGGTCATGTCTAGCAGGTGGCTCATGATAAAGACGCGCTTCCCCTTTACAGACCAGACGTCTTCGGCGCAGATGTCCCGCTCATAGTGGGCCAGCGCCAGCGGGAGGCAGACGTGGCTGCGGCTGAGCTTCGCCGCCAGCGTCAGCAGTTCGACGGGATTTTCCGGGTCGCGGGCTTCCGCCTGACAGCGGCGCAGCAGCTCCCGGGAGACGAGGGCGCAGCCCGGGCAGGCTGCAAAGCCCTGACTGTGGTAGAGGGTGGTGACGCCTGAGTAGCCGAAGACGGCGTCGCTGGTGACGTAGTCTGCGCCGCTGCGCAGTGCGTCCGCAAAGCAGGAAAGGGCCGTGGACATCAGGAAAAGGTCTTCCCTGACCAGAAGCACACCGGCGGCGCTGCCGAGGGCTTCGGGGCGGAGGCTGTCCGTCAATAAAAATTTGCGGTGGAGCTGGTCCTGCAGGGAAGCTTTCAGGGCGGCGTTCCGCCCCGGCGCATAGATGCCGAGAAAAACTTCCTGGGTGTCGAGATATTCCTGTTTGGCGAGCTGAGCCCGCTGCAGAGTGGTATAACTGCTGTACATCGTATCCTCCTCTCCGCAGGCAGGCTCAATGGCTGCGATGGAACAGCCCCAGCAGGCGGCGCAGGGGCAGCGTGAGTTTCCAGCTGCTGGAAGAGAGGATGTTTTCCAGCGAGCTCTCGTAGGCTTTGCTCCGGGCGCTCAGCTCGGCGTTGGCCTGATGCAGCTCGGAGAGATTCTTCTGCAGGGCCTCGATGGTCTGCTTCTGGTCAGCCGTAGTCTTTTCCAGCTGGTCGAGGTGCTTCTGCTCGCAGACGCGGGTCTTCTGGAAATACTGTACGCCCTCGAGAACGGCGGCGAACAATGGGTCGTCAGCCAGCGGCTCCAGCGGGAAGTAGCAGTAGCTCACGCCCAGCTTCATCCCGGCGGGGAAACGGTTCAGACCTTCCAGCATGAAATTCGGGTCGTTGTTGAGGAACAGGATGCCGTCGCCGTGGAGCGGCACACCGTTCACCGGGCGGCAGAGGATGCGGTCATCCGAGAAGACGAAATCGGTGATGCAGCAAGGCAGTTCACCGGGGTCGAGACGGAGATTGAACGCGGCCTCCGGCAGCTCGAAGGTCGCTGTCACCATGCCGTTCAGCTCGTCGTATTCGTAGTCCGGGGCCTTGACGGTGTCTTTCTGGGAAAAGCCGAACCCGGCATCATAGTAAAGCAGCGGCTGCACCAGAGCAGGCGAGTCGGTCTGCCTCTCTCTCTGGGGGTGGGCAGCATAGAAGGTCTGCAGCTGCTTTTCCAGCTCAAGGCAGCGCTGGGCCAGCCGCGAAGTGCCTTCGTCTGCAAGTTTGAGCTGTTGTTCAAGGTCCGCAATGCGGCTGCGCAGAGCCGCTTCAGGAGTTTCATTCATCATTACCGGGGCCTCCTCCAATTTATCGCAAGGCGTACAACCCGCGCTGCAAGCCCATGCATCAAAAGTAACTATAGTCTACCCTCAAAATGGCTGGATACCAAAGCGCAGGAATTTCAGTGTTTTGCCGCATAGATCGGAAGAGCGGGTCTTGCTCCGCTGCCGGGGCTTGTCCGCAGGCTTTCCACCCCGAAGCTTCCGGCCAAGCTCTTTGCGGCGCATCAGAAGTTCGGTGACGGCGAAGATGGACACAAGCGAGAACACGAACTGCAGCAGCATCCCCTGCACCGGATGGTCAGCATACTTTGCAGCCATCAGATACCACGGGATGGCCGTCAGCTCCACAGTGTGGATGCAGAAGATGAAGAGCGAGCGCCGGCCCACCCACTCGATGGCATGGGAGATGGGGCCGTCCACTCGGCGCTGCCATTTCAAAAAGAGCCGGATGATGCCGTAGCCCACTGCGCCATCCAGCAGGATGCTCAGCGGCCCCATCGTCCACTCACCCAGCGAAACGCAGTCGGTGCTCTGGGTCAGCAAAACGCCCGCGACGACGCCCAGCGCAGCCGCGATGAGTCCGGCTTTGGCTCTGCCGGAGAGGGGAGTTTCGAAAAGGCGGCGCTTCTTGGCCAGATAGCCGATGTAAAGGTAGGGCAGCGACACCATGCCCTGTGCGATGCAGAAAGGAGCCTCCCACACCAGCGTGACGCCCCAGCCAAGCAGGGTGACGCCGACGACTGCGGGGGTTATGTACCGCTCGGGGAAAATCTCGAGCAGCACGTCCAGCAGCACCCACGCCAGCATCAGAGCCACTAAGTACCACATGGGTCCGCAGGAGAAAAACTGCTGCCCGAAGTAAGTGGCCGTGTGGGGCAGACCTAACAGGAAACCGCCTAAGACCTTGGCCGATTCTGAGATGGCAGCATCCCACGAGCCGAAAGCTGCGTGGTGAATGAAAGCGTGGAGCACCGTGGTGGCCAGTGCAGTATAAACGTAAGGCTTGAGCAGGGTCTTGAGCTGCTGCTCGATGCATTTGTGGATGGAGCGCTTGCGGAAGCCATAGCCGCTGGCAATAAAAAAGGCGGCCATCAGCGCTTCGCGGTAAGCGAACAGCGCGAACGCGAAAGGGGTGACGTCGTTGGTGCCGAGGGGGTAAAGCTCTGCCGTGTGGGCAAAGACGATGGCCAGCATTCCGATGCCTTTCAGCAGGTCGAACATGCCAAGGCTGCTTACAGTGCGGGGCTTGGTGCCTTCCATGAAAAGGGTCCTCCTTGTGCGCCATTCGTCCCGGAGGCCCCGGAAGGCCGTGTTTTAGGCGCGATAAATAAAAATATGAAGCTCGGCGGGGAGCTTTTTTGCTAAATGATATAAACAGTATAATGCTTTTTGGGCTTGCTGTCAATTTGATAAGGACTCGACCTCCGGGCGAAGTTTCGTCCTGACGAAAAAAGTGTATCACAGCTTTTCGCGCATCGCAACAAAAGGAAAGAATTACATCTGCCTGCACAAATTGAATGCAAGCTCAAGTTGCATATTTGTGCAATTAAATCTTGCGTTTACGCTCTGCTTGCGGTATACTGTTGCCATAAGGAGCCGTGCCAAAGTTTTCCTCGAACTGCCAGAGATTCGGAATGACTCTGGAAGGTGAATGAAAAAAGTGCTGAGCTGAAAATTTGACAAAAAAGGAGAAAAACCGATGGCTGAATACATCAAAGTACCCGCAGGCGTATACGACATGGTGACCCGCTGCATGGAGCAGGAGTTTCCTGATCATGTGGCCATTCGCTATGTGGCCGAGGACGGCAAGACCGTCGTGGAGAAGAAGTATCGCGAGTATGCGCAGGACATCCGCCGGATGGTGGCCTATCTCAAGGCCGAAGTGCCGGACATCAAGGGCCAGCGCATCGTTCTGCTGAGCCGGAACTGCTATGAATTCTGCGTGGCGTCCTACGGCATCATCCTCGCCGGCGGCGTTCTCGTGACCCTGAACCAGAAAAAGACCTGGGAGGAGCTGGAATATGAGCTGGGCCTCGTGGAGCCTGCCCTCATCCTGAACGACGGCATCGACTACGGCTGCCGCGCCGAGCTGGAAGCCGCCTACGGCCCGAAGCTCCGCCCCATGGACTGCTATAAAGAGACTGCCCCCGGCGAGCTGACCAACTGCGTGGGCCACGATGATTTGATGATGCTGATGTTCACCTCCGGCACCACCGGCCGCAGCAAGGGCGTCATGCTCTCGGAGCGGAATATGTGCGCCAGCCTGCACACCTATTCGGAGGTGGCAGAAAACTGGATCACCAACCGCCTCCCGGCAGGCCAGAAGCTGCCGCTGAGCCATATGACCCTGCTGCCCCTCTTCCACATGGCCTGCTTCGTCTGCGTTATGTCCTACCCGCCTGCCGGATGGGCTCTGAACCTCTGCGGCGACATCCGCGACTTCTACCGCGACCTGGGCCTGATGCACAGCGACGTCATGGCCTCGGCCCCCATGCTGGTGGAGACCATCTACAATGACATGAAGCGTGGCCGCGTCAGCCGTCTGAACGGCCTGTGGGATCTGTGCTGCTCTTCCGCTGCCCTCGACCCCAAGATGCTGCTGGAGCTGGCCCAGAACGGCTTCGTCGTCAACCAGTGCTACGGAATGACCGAGACATTTGGCGACGGCATCCTGAACTTTACGCAGGTCGAAAAGCACATGAGTGCCGTGGGCAAGCCCGACGATCACGTTCAGTATAAGCTGGACGAGACCGGCGAGATCTGCATCAAGGGCGACTGCGTGATGCTGGGCTACTACAAGGACCCTGAGGCCACGGCAGAGGTCATCGACGCCGACGGCTGGTTCCACACCGGCGACCTGGCCCGGATGGATGAGGAAGGCTTCTATTACATTACCGGCCGCAAGAAGAACCTTATCATCCTCGCCAGCGGCGAGAACGTCAGCCCCGAAGAGCTGGAAAAGAAGCTGGCCCTCTGCCCGGCCATCATCGAGTGCATCGTGAAGGAGAAGGACCAGAAAATTTGTGCCGTCATCTACTGCCCTGAGGATAAGCAGGAAGAGGTCAGAGCCTTCGTCATCGAGGTGAACCGCAGCCTGCCGCTGTATAAGCGCATCAGTGCCGTGGAGTTCACCGTTGAGCCCCTGCCCCGCAACGCTTTGGGGAAGCTGCTGCGCAAGTAACAAGTAAGAAGAAACAGTGAAAAGGATACGCCGCGTAGTTGCATTTCTCTGCCGAAACAGGTATTATTACTCTGAGGCAGAATATGTCAAATGCCGGCGTTTCGCTGCAATAAAGAAAAACAGCAAGGAGCGACAAAAATGATAAATACTGTATATGAGCTCATCACGGACGTCATGGCGAAGCAGTACCCCGACCGGGTGGCTTTCCGCTATGTGGCCGCCGATGGCAAGACTGTGGTGGAAAAGACCTACGCCCAGTATGTGCAGGACATCCGCAGGGCCGTTACTTATTTTAAGGAGAATATCCCCGACATCAAGGGCAAGCGTGTCGGCATCATGAGCCGCAACTGCTATGAGTACGGCGTCAACAGCTTCGGCGCGATCCTCGCCGGGGCCGTCGTCGTGACCATCAACCAGAAAAAGACCTGGCCCGAGCTGGAATATGAGCTGGGCCTTGTCGAGCCTTCCCTCATCGTCAACGACGGCATCGACTATGGCTGCCGCCCCGACATCGAGGCCGCCTACGGCGATAAACTCCGTCCGATGGACGCCTTCAAGGACAGCGCGCCTGCAGAGCTTGCTGACTGCGTGGGCCATGATGATTTGATGGTGCTGATGTTCACTTCCGGCACCACCGGCCGCAGCAAGGCCGTCATGCTCTCAGAGCGCAACTTTTTTACCACTGTGGAGTGCCAGGTCAAATTCGGCGACGCCATGCTGGACTATAAGCACGAGCATATGCCCGAGGACAAAAACGACGTCCTGAGCAACTTCGCCATCCTGCCCCTGTTCCATCTGGGTACGTTCATCTGCCTCTTCGTTTGGGCCTGCAAGGGCTGGGCGCTGAACCTCTCCGCCGACATCCGCGACTTCTACCGCGACCTCGGCCTGATGCACAGCGATGCCATCGCTGTGGCTCCCATGCTGATGGAGGCCATCTATAAAGACGTCAAGCGGGGCCGCCGCGCCCGCCTGAACGGCGTCTGGAACCCCTGCGGCTCCTCTGCCATGTTTGACGGCGCCATGCTGGCCGAGCTGGCACAGCAGGGCATGATGATCACTCAGGTGTACGGCATGACCGAGACCTGCGGCGACGGCATCATCAACTACGAGCAGGACGAAAAGCACATCCGCGCCGTGGGCAAGCCCGACGACCACGCCGAGTACAAGCTGGACGAGACGGGCGAAATCTGCATCCGCGGCGGCTGCGTCATGCTGGGCTATTACAAAGACCCCGAGGCCACCGCAGAAGTCCTCGACGCCGACGGCTGGTTCCACACCGGAGACCTGGCCCGTGTGGACGAGGACGGCTTCTATTACATCACCGGACGCAAGAAGAATATCATCATCCTCGACAACGGTGAGAACGTCAGCCCCGAAGAACTGGAAAATCTGCTGTCCAAGTGCGAGGCCGTCAAGGAATGCATCGTCAGGGAGAAGGGCAAGAAAATCTGTGCCGTCATCTACTGCGGCGAGGCCGACCAGCAGACCGTCCGCGACTTCATCACTGAGACCAACCGCACCCTGCCGCTCTACAAGCGGATGAGCGCCGTGGAGTTCAGCACCGAGCCTCTGCCCCGCACCGGCACCGGCAAGCTGCTGCGCAAGTAAGAATAAACCGGGCAGGCTGCGGAATACTGGAAAAGAGCCGCAGCCGCCTTTAATGGAATTACGAAAGGAAGATTCAAACTATGGAAAGAACCGAGATCGTGTCCCAGATCCTTGCAATTCTGGAAGATGTTGCAGAAATTTCCCCCGATGATGTCAACGAGAACAGCGTCTTGATGGACGATCTGGACCTGTCGTCCATGGAGATCCTGACCGTCGTCGCCGACCTGGAGGAGACTTTCGGCCTGCGCATCCCCGAAAAGGAGCTGCGCAACTTCGTCACCGTCAGCGATTTGGCCGACTATCTGGCCGCACACGCGGGGGAATAAGGAATGGATGCCGAACAGCGCTCTGTTTTTCAGGGTATCGTTTACTATTACCGCGAAAACATGGTCAACTGCCGCTATCAGGTCACGCTGAAAGATGCCGTGGACGGTGCGCTTTTGCAGCAGGCTCTGGATGCGGCCCGGGCAAAGGCACCCTACTATTTCCAGAAGCCGGTGTGGGAGAAAAAGCTGCTCCACCTCGAGCCGTCGGACGCCCCCTGCCCGGTGCGGCAGGGCAGCGCAAAGCCCGAATTTCCGGACGAGAACGGCTTTACTGTTGCCCTGAGCTATGAGGGGAAAGTCGTCTACTTTGACTGGTTCCACTTTCTGGCTGATGGCCGGGGCATAGCACCCTTCATGACCATGGTGCTGCAGTTCTACTGCAACCTGCGGTACGGCACGGCTTTCGAGGGCCGGACCCTTGAGACGGACCCTGCCTACGACATCGAGGACATCCTTGCAAAGTACCCCGAGAGTCAGGTGGCCAACGATATGCAGCGCCCCGTGGTGCAGACCTTTGAAGAGACGCCCACCTGCTGCCGCATCCGGCTGGAAAAGGCGGGGCTTGTGGACGCCGCCCTCCGCTGCGGCGTCAAGCCTTTCAGTACCCTCACGGCCCTGCTCTGTAAGGCGGTGCGGGCGTATCTGGACAAGGACGAGGTGCTCTACAGCTACTCAACAGACGCCCGCGACGCGCTGGGTGCGCCGAACGCCCTCTACAACTGCGTGGCATCCTTCCAGCGCAAGCTGCCGCTGACGGCAGATGCCCCGCTGGCCGAAGTGGCCGTGGGCGTGGACGCTGACCTGAAAGAGAACCTTTCCGCTGAGCGAAAACTGTTCCGTATTGCGGAGCAGATGGGCTGGGTCTACCGGGTCTACCAGCAGAAAGCCAGCCTCAGCATCAAAAAGCGCATCTTCCAGATGGGCGAGTACATCAGCGGCTTCCCGGCGGACTTCTGGGTGAGCTATCTGGGCGACCCCTTCGCCCCGTCCAGCCCGGAGCTGACCCGGTACATCGAGGACTTCCAGACCTGGGTGCCGGCGGACGGCGCTTCCATCGGTCTGGAATGCACCAGCCTGCATGGCATCATCACCCTCTGCGTCAAGAACAAGGTGCCGCGCCCCGGCTTTGCCGAGGCTCTGCGCGCCGCGTTCGAGGCCGAAGGCATCAAGGTGCTGGAAGCCGCAGAGCTGGGCGCAGACAATACATAAGATCAAACCTCTCCGTCACGCCGTAGGCGAGACGGAGAGGTTTCTTTTTATCCAAAACGTAATTTTTATATCAAATTTTCATGCGTCATACTTTTGCGAAAAAATCGCCTGAAAAGCCGATTTTTCCCTTGCGTCCAATAGTTTGCCGTGGTAGGATAGGTCGAATGTGAGCGAAACACACTGGGAAATGGACAAAAGTGAGGAAAATCGTATGGAAAAAAATAAGAACAGCGGCGCGGCACTGGCAAGAAAGATGGCGGTGTCTCTGGTTTGCGGTCTGGCGGCAGGCTTTGCCTTTATGATGCTGCGCGAAAAGCTCGTGGCTTCCGGCAACAGCGGCATCTGGCAGACCATCAACGACCTGCTCTTCCAGGACATTACCGCAGAGGGCGCGGAACGTGCGCTCGGCCTCTTCTACATCATCGGCCAGCTCTTCATCAAAGCACTGCAGCTGGTCATCATCCCGATGGTCTTCACCTCCATCGCGCTGGCCATCGGCAGCATCGCCGATACCCGCACCATGGGCCGCATCTCGGCCAAGACCCTCTTCTGGTTCCTGCTCTGCTCCTTTATGGCGCTGGCACTGGCCGGATGCGTGGGCTACGCCACCTATTCCATGGGCCTCTTCAACGCTCACATCGAGGGCCTGACGGAAGCCGCCGGCTCCACCGGTTCCAACCCCCTGAACGTGGTGCTGAATGTCATCCCCTCCAACATCGTCACGGCTTTCGGCAGCAACAACGCTGTTCTTTCCTCCGTCTTCCTCGCGGTGGCTGTGGGCCTGAGCATGAATGTGCTGGGTGAGAGCCGTACTTCCACCCTCCGCCGCCTGCTGGGCGAGGTGAACGACGTGGTGGTGGTCTTCCTGAACTTCGTCGTCACAAACTTCGCGCCCTTTGCAGTCTTCGTGCTGCTGACCCGCACCTTCGCCATCTATGGCATTGATTACCTCAAGCCCGCTCTGGTGTATGTGGTGGTCACGGTGGTCCTGCTCTTCGTCTTCCTGCTGGTGGCCTATCCTCTGGTGGTGGCGCTGGGCGCAAAGCAGAACCCCATCACCTTCATTAAGAAGATCGCCAACGTGGCCGTCTTCGGCTTCTCCACCTCTTCCAGCGCAGCCACTCTCCCCCTGAACATCAGGGTCAGCACCGAGGATTTCGGCGTCGATGAGTCCATCGCCTCCTTCGTCCTGCCTCTGGGCATGACCATCAACATGGACGGCACCGCCATCATGCAGGTGGTGGCCACCGTCTTCATCGCAGGCTGTGCCGGTTACACCGTTACTCCCGCCCAGCTGGTCGTGGTCGCTCTGCTGGCTCTGCTGGCCTCGGTGGGTACGCCTGCCGCCCCCGGCGCAGGAGCCGTCATCCTCTTCACCATCCTGTCCGGTGCAGGCTTCGTGAATGACAGCGCTCTGCTGGCCTACTCCCTCATCCTCGCCATCAACCGCCCCATCGAGATGCTCGTCACCTCCCTGAATGTTGTGGGCGACGCTGTCGCCAGCATCTGCGTGGCCAAGAGCGAGGGTCTGCTGGACGAGGAAAAGTTCAACGCATAATTGACCTGTAACATACAAAAGCGCCTTTCTGTTTTACCGGAGGGGCGCTTTTTGCGCAGCAGAAGTCTTCTTTTTTACAGACGGCCCAAAGCCGCCGCCGGGGTTTTACGCCGATTTTGCGTCCGCATGGTTTCGGGCCGGGCGGCTGCGGCGGTAGAATAAGGCCGTTCCCGGTAAATCGAAAAAGAGAGAAGGAGCCATGAGGCTCATGGAAAGAGAGGACTTTCGCATGAAAGAGAATAAAATGTCCCGCCGCAGCTTTTTGAAGGCCGGTGCCTTTGCATCCGCCGCCGGTATGCTGGCCGCAGCGCCTGCCGCTGCCAACGCCGCTGCCCCCAATGCCGCCAACGCAGCAGAGAAAGAGAACGGACTGCTGGGCGTGTTCGGCGGCAAACCCAAGTATGTCTTCCTCTTCATCGGCGACGGCATGGGTACGGCCCAGATACAGTCCGCCCGATTCTATAAGGGTACGGTGGAGAACAACGGCGCTGTCGTCGAGGGCGAGCTGAGCTTCACTCAGTTCCCCGAGGTGGGCAGCGTGACCACCTACGACAGCACTTCTTTCTGCCCCGACTCCGCTTCCACTGCCACTTCCATCGCCACCGGCCACAAGACCGAGAGCGGCGTCATCAATATGTGCCCCTGGACCCGCGATGTGCCCTACGAAACCATTGCCGAAAAGCTGCACGCCCAGAAGGGCTATAAGGTGGGCGTCATCTCCACCGTGAACATCGACCACGCCACCCCCGCTGCCTTCTATGCCCACCAGAAGACCCGCAAGAACTACTACCAGATCGGGGTGGAGCTGGCAAACTCCGGCTTTGAGTACTTTGCCGGCGGCGAGTTCCAGAAGGTGAACGGCGATGGCGCCGGCCCCGACAACCATACTGTGGCTGCCAACGCCGGTTACAACGTGGTCACTACCCAGGCCGGTGCCGCTGCCCTGACCGCCGGTGCAGGCAAGACCCTGATCATTGCCGAGAATCTGGGCGATGGCAAGGCCATGAACTACGCCATGGACGCTGCCAACGGCGAGTGGCAGCTGACCGACTATGTCAAAAAGGGCATTGAACTGCTGAACAACAAGAAGGGCTTCTTCCTGATGACCGAGTCCGGCAAGATCGACTGGGCCTGCCACGCCAACGATGCCGCTGCTTCCATCCACGATGTGCTGGAGATGAGCAACGCGGTGCAGGCTGCGGTGGACTTCTACAATGCCCACCCCAACGAGACTTTGATCCTTGTCACCGCCGACCACGAGACCGGCGGCATGGCCATCGGCTACAAGACCACCAACTACGACACCTTCCTGACCAATCTGACCCACCAGAAGATGTCCTACGCAAAGTTTGATTCCACCTATGTGCAGAACTACATCGCCAACAAGACCCCCTTTGAAGCTGCCATGCAGGATGTGAAGGCAAACTTCGGCCTGACCCTGCCCACCGACCCGGATGCCGCCAACGCCGGCAAGCTGCTGCTGACCGACTACGAGGTGCAAAACCTGCGCACCGCCTACGAGCGCACCCTGAAGGTCGGCTCTGCCAGCCAGAAGGACATGTCTCAGCAGGACTACGAGCTGTACGGTACCTATATCCCCTTCAGCATGGCCATCTGCCACACCATCAACCACAAGTCCGGCATGGATCACACCACCTACGCCCACACCGGTGCCATGGTGAACGTCTACGCCAACGGCGTGGGTGCGGAGAAGTTCGGCGGCGTGTTCGACAACACCGAGATCTATCACAAGCTGGCCGACC
>OLSD01001964.1_pt1 | contig 15463 bp, 16 predicted proteins | sample 1672211 | NCBI WGS metagenome assembly OLSD01 (sample SAMEA3136659, study PRJEB25190) | human gut metagenome | reverse complement strand
AATAAAGTTATATAAACTTAAATATCAGAGAGTTATAAATTATTCAGTAAACACTAATTAAGATAATGGTTGCTGCTATTTTGCCATTTGGAAATCATCCTATTGAATACATGTTTGGAAATCTTCACGATACCGAGCAGCTCTCCTTCGAAATTACATATCTGATGCCGGTCCTTGCTGATTTTTGTTATATAGCCCTGGCGTGTCTCCACAAAAGCCTCATCACCACTTCCTGATTCCTCCGTTATAGCAAAACAGTTTTCATGTTCTGTTTCCGTCAAGGCTTTTATAACCTTATATTCATAAAATGTATCACCTTCAACCAACAAGAAATCATCATTTATATAAGGAGCAGCCAGTGCCAGCGAACCCATCGAAGACGTAAATTTATAGTCTGCGTTCAGAACCAAACGGACATGTTCAGAGGCAAACTTCTGATATTTCTCTGCCTGATAGCCCACTACCAATATTATATTGTCGTATTCAAGAGCCGTAAGAGCTTCTATCGTACGGTCTATCAGGCAAACTCCATCATGATACGGTCTCAGAGGATAAGGGATATCAGTACCTTTATCCTTTCTGGCCGATAATATAACAGCTGTTTTCATTATATACCAAAATAAAGAGACATGGTGAAAAACGACTTGTTCTTATAAGGGTTCAGCACATAGCTTGCACTGACAGGAAGTTTGAAGCTGCCGAATTTGAAAGCTGTAGAATACTTGGCATTGACATTGACTACGCTGAATCCGCTTTCATTGTCTGTATAAAAGCCCTTGTTCAGATTAGCTCCAACGCAAAGAGAAATTTTATTGTCATCCGTAAAGGAATGGGTATAGCCCACTTCTGCATATGATGAATACATCTGTTTTCCATCCTCGTTCTTGTCAGCTCCAAAGATATATGTGGACACTGTTACCCACAAAGGAATCTTTGTTCCTGCCCAGGTTGCATATGCTTCAACCCAATGTCCTGTCTCCCTGTTGCTTAATTTAAAATATCCATCCTTTTCGCCTACCGATGAAGGATAATAGTAGTCGCTAACTCCAACTGTAAATTCCTTGGCAGTATATGAAACTCCAAGGTCCACTTCCTGATGGCTGCCGTTAATGGCATACCCTCCCATGGCGAAAGCGTTAAATCCATGAGTAGTGTAGCCTATCATAGGAAACACAGTAGGAGCAGTTCCATATTCAATACCACGCCACATATATTTTGTGGACAATTCCAAACTCGCAGAGAAAGGAGATTTTGATAAAAATGAATTTGTTGCATTAAGTTTTGTAGTTGAATACAATAACAACAAAAAAAGAAATAGCTTTTGTATCATCTAAAAATTATAATAGTTTTTTTATTTTGTTTTCCAACAATGATATTTGGTTATCAAATAGATAAATCATAAGATTTTGTCTTACTTTGCTAATATGACAACATTCGTCTGACTGATTCAATACCGACTTGATTTTCTTTATATAATCTTCCAGATTATCTGGATCTATAATATATCCATTTATTGTATCACTAACCAAACAAGCACTTCCTGCGAGTTTACTTATCAAGACTTTACATCCACCTTGTAAAGCTTCATTAGTAACAGCCCCAAAAGGTTCTAATACACTAGGTAATGTAAAACACTGTGCAATATTGTACCATGCATACAAACTATCCCCTTCTAATCGCCCCGTGAAAATAATATTTTCGGAATGTTGAGCTAAAGCCTCCAAGTGTTCTCTTTCAGGTCCATCTCCGACTATAACAAAAACGCTATTAGGAATATTCGCTTTAATAAAAGCCTCAATAGCAAACGCCACATTCTTGATTTTCACCAACCGTCCTACGAATAAAAGAACTTTCTTACCTTGCAGATGATATGTTTTTATATATTCATTGCTTATAGGAATAACTTTTTCAAGACGTTGCTTAGCGACCTCATCACTTGCAATAATTGGGAAAAAGATTCCTTTCTTAAATTTTTTATTATAAAATTCAGTTACCATTGGTTCCACATTGATAACCTCATCCAATAAAGGCACCAGTAGTTTCGTTGCATATTTATGCTTCCAAGAAAATTGTTTATCGCCAGCCACCATATCATAGCTATCATCTATCATACTTACAATCTTATAACGCTTAAAAGTAATAAACTTATATAAGATTGCGATTAAAGTAGGTACGCCCAACTCACTTACCAATACAACATTTGGCTTAGAAACAGCTAATTGATGAATTATTTTCTTCACCCATGAAACAAAACTACCTTTTTTTTCAATATAGATAGGATTGAACAAGAACTGTTTTTCAATAGAATCATATTTTGGAGAAATCCAGCTTCTATAGAACAAACAAACTTCAGCTCCAAACTGTGAATATAACTCATTAAAGAAATCAATTCTATAAGGAGCAATTACTGGATGAAATACCAGCATTTTTACTTTATCATTTCTCATATTATCTCAATTGAAATATTTTGTAATCTTTGATGCATTCAGAGATACAACTTTCCCTGGCACGCCAACAACAACGGCATTGTCTGGAACGTCATCCACAACGACTGCATTAGCTCCAATCACAACATTGTTACCAATTTTAATCTTTCCAACAACTTTGGCTCCTGCATACATTACAACATTATCACCTATAGTCGGTGCTCCCTTACCATGAACTCCTCCAATAGTGCAACCTTGGTAAATCGTCAGATTCTTACCTATTTTCTCGCAGCCTATCACTATACAAGAAAAGTGAGCAAAGCACAGACCTCCACCAATATCATTGGAAAAAGAGACCTGAATACCATATTTGGTTTCATGATGACGATGTATCAACTTTACGAATGCAAGAAGAAATCTATGGTTATTTAGCAACAAATACCTTCCTATTCTATACCAAAAAGTTATTTTGAAAGAAGGATTTGTTAATAATCTATACCACAGATTCCCCCCCCCGATTTGTCTCAAGTCACTATTTATCAAACTTTTGCATTCTTTCCAATTCATATCACAACCATATAAAATTACTAACCAACGACATCGTCTTTTCCCTTGTTTTTTCTGTTATAAAAGAAAAAACTAAAGGTACAAAGCCCAAAATCAATATTTAAGATTTTAAATTCCAAAGCCTTGGGCACAAGCATCTTAGATAAATAGTCATATAATGGAAACAGGCCACAACAAGTCCTTTGTGTCTTTTATCCAAATGGAAAGTCTCCTTTGGAGGCATACCATTCGGCCTATTCAGCATTTTCCATCGCTGGGCCAATGGAACATCAGGGTTACACCACTTATCTAATGTTGGATGCTCATCACATTCACCTAATATCTCTCCTGCCTGATACATTGCTACGTCAGCCTTCTTTGCCCTCATACCATAATCAAAGTCGCCTTTACTATGGGTGAAGTAATAATCAAGATTGCCAAGAACATTATAAGTCGCCCGTGGTATCAATACGATATTACCGTTAAAGTAATCAACCGGGATTAACTTACCATTCGGCTTCGGAATTACCCCACCCCGTAATCTGCCACCATAAGTAATACAAGAATGTCCAGTATCCTCTGTTGCTCCAACAATGATTGCCTTTCCGTTTGTCTCAACAGCAGCATCAGTAAGCAGCTTCAACATATTCCCATAAACAAAGGTATCATCGTTGAGCCACAGATAGAAATCATAGTCCTTAGCCTTTGCAGCAGTATCCCATGCTGTCCACATACCGCGATTCCAGAACAAATCACCTTTGGCGTGTATTACATTTACTTGTGGAAATTGTTCAGCCACCGCTTCCGGTGTACCATCCGTACATCCGTCGTCAGTGAGATACACATCCACCTGATAGCCATCCAATGGCAACAAGTCATATAGCCTTTCCAGGCATTGTAATGTTTTGTCCTTGCGGTTAAACACCGTAAGGAGCACTGCTATTGTTTTCATATAATTATCTTAAATATCTATCCCAATTAATATTATCCTTAATATACTTTGCGGGTATGCCAGCATACAAGGAGTTTTCCTTTTCAAACTTGTTTGTCACTATGGCTGAATTACCGACAATAGAATTATCAGGCAAAACTGCACCTTTCATAACTCTAACATGAGCCGTAAGCCATACATGATTACCAATGAGAACATCAGCAGAAGGATTAATTCTCTTATCTGTAACAGTATTGATAATAGAATGACTATCGCCTGTACGTATCTCAATATCACTTGAAAACATACAATCATCACCTACAGTAATCTTGGTACCTTCGATTGCAGCTAAATGTCCACCTTCAATAGTAGAATCATGTCCGATAATGATTTCATTTGTTCCATGCTGCATCCAAAAAGAAGTATTACTGATGATAGTGCTTCCGCTCTTTATCTCCAAGCGGTTACCATCACCAATAATCTTTATCTTGCAATTGAATAATCTTGCTTTTGTCCCAACAATGATAACGTTGTTTTTTCCTGATATATCGAAAGATGTTTCTTTAAGGAAAGCCCCACTAAGCGATATGGTATTGCCCCTCCAGATTTGATATTTCCATGCATTATTATAATGCACAAACCTATATATTCTCGCTATGAGTTTCATCATGAAAGGAGATTCCTTCATAATGGATTTAATTCTTTGTACAACCATATTTTAGATATCTGTTGTTCATGAATAACAATACTACTAATACAAAATCTTTATTTAAATATCCAAAGGAACTCTGATATTCATTTTAATGTCGTTTTTTATACGCTTTATAAGCCTGGCTTACGAAGCCAGAAATCGTTTTATATATACCAACAAACTTAATTGTAAATAGTAATGGATGCTGAACTTTTCGTGTTAGTTCATCCAATTGACCAACCTCCAAATTTATGAATTTAGGAAGAGCAACCTTTAAGAAGGGAATGCCATGCTTTGAGGAATTAAACTCTATGCATTTAACATTCTGCACCCCTTTAGCATACTCATGTTGCTCAACATCCCAACTTGATCTATCTGAATAAATATAATATATCGGAGTGTCTGAGTCAATATCGTTTAATATATTAACTGCCCCCCCCATTATTGCTTTTAAAGATACTAAACAAAAGTGGAGAAGTAGTAGGACAGCTTTCTTTTACCAATCTTTCCAGACAAAACTGGGCATTGAAACAGATTGATTTTTCTGCCTTTAATTTTGGTCCGAATAAAGCAGAAGCATAACCTCCAGCCGAACTTCCTATTGTTATAACTTTAAAGCCATCTGTTTCTTGCTTTAAGAATTCCAACATTTTTTGTGGTGAATTTATCTGTCCATTTATGCCAGTAAGATACCACTGCTTGAAGATATCACGCACAAATATATGTTTATAAGCTTTTTCTATACGACAATGATACCACTCAAAGAAATTCTTTTCCACAATTCGCTTACGAAATATCTCTTCCGTATGCGGAAACCAAATATCATTACTACAAAAATAAATGGCACAATAATCCTTAGAATCACAACATTCATCATATTCTATAAGATAATTGGGCTCGTTCTTCCAATAATCCTGCACGATTTGCGGATACTGGAAAATTCCATTATACTTTGAATCTAACATAATTTTACTAAAGATTTATAAATCAGATATGCTACATTCATAATTTAAAACCTTATTATATATTTCCAACTGTGTCTTAACTACAGTATTCATATTATTCTCCTTCATTCGCCTTGTCCTACCATTTTCAGATAACTTTTCTGCAAGCCCCCTATTTTGTAGAACTTTATCTATTAAAGCAGCACAAGTATAATAATCAACGGAATTGTAGAACAAAGCCTCTTTGCCATTTTCAGCCAATTCCGGCATAGCACCAGCAAATGAAGCTATGGTTGGAGTACCAACTATCATCGATTCTGCGAAAGCCAAACAATATGTCTCTATGAAAGAAGGTATTACACAAGCATTAGCCTCTTGAAGATGAGCGATAATTTGATTTTCATCTAAAGATCCAAGATATATGACATTCTCTTGTAATCCATACTTTTTTATTAGCTTGTTCAAGAAAACCGAATAACCATCTAACAGTTTATTGCCCACGTTTATACTACCTGCTAATTTCAATTTTATCTTAGGATATTTACTCTTAAGCAAAGCTATAGCCTTTATGATAATATGCATACCCTTATAAGTAACAGCAGCAGAACAGGTAGAAAAAACAACTGGTGAATCTCCTACATTATGAAAAGCCCATTTTTGTGATTCAATAAAGGCTTTACGAAGCATAATTTTCGTAGGATAAAGCGTTGCGCTTGGATTGACAAATGAAATATAATTCTTTACCCATTGAGATTGATAAGAGATATGCTTGAATGACTTGATATTAGCAGTTTCTGACACCCCTCTCTTTCTAAAAACTTCTTTTTTATGGAAAAGAGTTCTTGTAGGTATAAGGAATTCTTTCAAGTGAATTGATTTGAAGATTTCCTTTATACTCAATCCCCCATAATAATATTCTGTATAAGGAGCAAGCAGACCTTGTATATCAAGAATAGTAGGAACACAAATATATCCTTTACGGTAAATAGAAGCCCAAAACTTCTCTGTACCCCAGATGTGAACCAAATCAGGTTTTTCTTTTTCTATTATATCCTTCACTATAGTACAAGTTTCTGCAGATGCTTCTTGTCCATAGTTACTTGATTTTGCCGGAATTATCCATTGTTTTATATTTTTGAAGTTGCTGGATATAGGCTTGTCTACAATACCATCTGCAACATTAACCATTTCTATTGAGGTAGCTAACTGCTCAGCCATTGGCTGCAGCCAACTACCAGTAGCCTTTGTTTTTTCAGAAACAAAGGCAGAATTACTCAACCATAATACCTTCATTATATTTTTATTTTTTAAATATCGCACCAAACCATTTTATAAAATCTTTATCTGTCATTGCTCTGAATTGAAAAGACAATCCCATACCTATTGCACTCCAAAGAGAAATATTCAATATATCAAAACTTGTGGTATCTTCAATCCAGCCATAAGCCCAATGGAACGCAATAAAGACACCAATCAGTTTCAGGAAATAGCTATTTGAACGATAAACTGCAAGATAAGAACTTCTAATATAAATAAGTGAGTATAATAACATACCAATAACACCTAACCACGTGAAGATATTGAGATGACATAATTCATTCTTATAGCGTTCATATTTTCCTGTTTTCAAATCTTCTGCGTTGTAAGAGCCAAACCAATTACTATCATTACCTCTTGCCAAAGAACGACCACATAAAACATAATCATTTTTCAGGGCAGATTGCAATACTTCAACATAGATGAAAGTACGAGTATCTGCTGCCAAATCATCTTCTACTTGTTCACCATTAACAATTTTCTTCTCAACATACTTTCCACTATTAGATTCCAAATCAGTAAAAACATTAAATTTACCAGTTATACCCAAAACGAGCAATACTATTGCAAAAACATAGCATAACCAATGAGCTAAACGTAGCATTTTTTCTGAAACGAATTTTCTGAATATACACAACAAACTGATACATATAGTTAGAAAAGCCTTTAAGACTTGACTACGTCCACCAAGATCTGCAACTAACATAAAAGCCAGAAGAAAACCGATAATAAACTTCCATTTTTTTGGCATATAAGGTAGAAAGCAACCAATTACGAATACAGGTCCTAAATAGAAATTGACCTCACCAGGAGTAACCATCCATAAATAAAATAGGAAGAATGCGGGTATACATATTTTAATCCAAAGTCTATAAAATTTCAACAAAACAGTCGGACAAAAAACATAAGTCATTGCAGGTATTAAACAGCAAAGAATACCACCAATCATATTTTTTGTTTCCCAATAATTATCAGCAATAAAAAATCCTCTTATAGCCCCTATAAATGCCCATATTAAAAAGCACTTCACAAAGAAATAATCATTTTTTTTGATTACAGGATTGTATTTCCTCCTTATATATGGTATAAGTAAGACTATACAAAATGAAAAGAGCCAGTAAACAAAAGTATTTCCCAAAGGGATTCTACAATATGGAGCTGGTGATAGCAAAGCTATAACTATCAGTGAGTAGAAAAATATATTTGATTTTGTAAATTTCATAAAAATATAATTGTCTATTAAGCAGAATTAAATACACCTAATATAATATTTATTATCTATGTTCAAATCCTTTAATAAGTGCACCAAGAGAAGTTAATTTAAACCATCAACGAATTTATGGCATGAAATTAAAATGCAAAATTGACAGAATTACCATTTAATTTAATCATTCTTTGTTTTGCCGGAACAATAACAGAATTGACAGGCACATCTTTTACTATTGTTGCATTAGCACCTATAACAGAACCATCACCAATATGTATTGGTCCCAAGACTATAGCTCCAGTACAGATAGTAACATTATTTCCTATAATAGGGTAACCTTTACCAGAATCCCCAATAGTTACATTTTGGTATACCGTAAGATTATCTCCTATTTCATGAGCATGAATAATGGTAGAATCACCATGCTGAATAAATAAGCCTTTACCTAAATTCTGTTCATCAATTCCAAAACCTATCGTTTGCTTAGGAGGATAAATTGTTTTGCAAATTGAAAGAAGATGGTATCGACCCAAATACCGTGCCGTTCGAAAATAGAAAACATTTAAAAATTCCCTGCTACGTTTTGAACAATAAACAAGTTCTTTTATATAATTGTTTTTACCATAGGGGGGGGTGATTCCGTATGATTCTAAATATCTTTCTATATCTGCATTTATTTTTGACTTATCCTTAATTAAAAGATAAACAACAATATTAATAAAACTTCTAATATATGATAATATCATCATTCAATATATATTAAAAAAATTACCAATAACATCCCCCTTCAACTTGCTTAGCCTTAGAAGGTATATAACTTGCTGATGGATAAATCCATGAATCATTGAAAAGAGTTTTGTATGTATTTTGCTTGCCAAACTCCTGAATTCCATAATCTGGATTATCCCAACGCTTTCCCCTGATACCAAACAATAACTGTAGCGCACCGCCAAGATGGACAGCTTGCTTACCCATTCGCTTTGCATGGGCTGCCAAAGGAAAACCGTATGCACCACAACCAAGCAAGACTATATCATAATCGGTTGCATCCATTTGTTTCTTCATAGAATCAAGAGCTTCAAACCAATCTGAATACTCGCAATCCCCACCAAGACTTTGTACAGCTTTGATAGTTTTCAAATCAAATTTTGGCAAAACTTGTTTGTCATCAAACAAGAGTTCTCGTTTTTCTTTATATTGCTGTTCAATCAGAGATGCAAATGGATGAATCACAAGAACTTTCTTACCTTCAAGGACTCTACTCCAAGGATTCTTTGACCAATATGGTTCTAAGGACAACAATGTTACTTTAGTTAAGTTCAAATTAAAATCAGTAATCATAGTTTCCTCATCCGGCAGCCAAGATCCAAGAATATCCAGCTGCTTACTATCCTCAACCATCATTTCTCCGAACCTCATCAAGTTCGATTCTGTGGATGGGAAAAAGCCGCTCCATCTTGTCATTTGGTCTTTTGCATTATCTTCCCACCACCATGCAAACTGTTTTCCTTGAATATACTTCCAAGCTGAATGATGTTTTGCTATAACTCCAAGATAATTGGTAATGGCAAACATCTCAGTACTGCCATATCTTGCTACCATACAAGGCTTTCCTGAAGCCAACAGATTATATATCAGCTCCGAAGCTTTATCTGGATCTGTTATACCTCTATCATACGTTGAAGACTTAGTGGCAAATAACTTACCATAAATCTTACGCAAAGCCTTTAATGTTATTATCTCTAATTTATTCATATTTTCATATTATATTTTAATCCATTCCTCTGGATAAAAATCATCCTTTGGTTCTCTCTTCGGACAAACGACTAACTTTTTATTGTATTCATTAGCCCATGCTCCCCACCAACTATAAGAACTATTTGCAGTAATGTTATGAAGGCAACTCTTCATTAACAGGAAATCTTCTATTGTCGCATTGCAAGCTTCATATTTTACAAAATGGATTTTAGCATTGTCAACGCCTTCAAATAATCCCTTTGCATAGTCCATATCATCAGAAAAGACATAGAATTCCGGTGCATCCACTTTTTCGCTCATCAAACGAATAGCTGCCTTATAATAAACATCACTTAAACATATACCTAAAGCAACATAATCACCACGACGAACATGAACTGAGATACTATTGGAGTTTTGTATCTTTGACAACAACTCCTTAAACGAAGCTGTAGGTTCATAGCCAGGAGACAACATTTTCAGAATCTCGTTTCTATAATCTTTAAAATATTTCTCACTTTGCCAATAACCTCTCAAGCGACAAGGACCTGTTGTTTGCAACAACTCTCCATCATAGTGCCAAGCTTGTTTTTCCCGATACTGTTTAAAGCGCAAAGACATACAAGCATGTATTGCTTTGCGCAAAACTACTTTCAAGAAATAAGGCAAGCTTTTATTTATAGAGTACATTTTATCATACACCACTCGAAGACCACCTAATTCGTATTCTCTCAAATTTGAAGTGGCCAAATAAGTGGTGTCTAAAGCCAGCTTCTCCTTATGACGTCGAGCCATAGCATATCCACAAGCATACATAAAGAGCTGATTGCCAAAACCATCAGTAATTGTTGAAACTATCATAATCTTATATTATTTTCTACCTGTTAATCCCCACCATCTAGGTTTTATTCTTTCTAAAACAGGAATCACTATAAAATACAACATGGAAAAGACAAAAACGATTTTGAAAACGAAGACAAAATCAGTATTTGAAACTTCTAATAATTTAAATGGAACATCTATATAAAACGATAACAAACAATGGAATCCCAATACGGGAAGTCCATTTTGGGCAACCCAAATGGGGGGGGCAATTTTTCGCCGCAATAATCTTCTCATAAGAAAGGAGATTGACACACAACCACATACTGCACAAGGAAAACTCATCACACTATGTAATGAATTATAGTTGAGCAAGCCCAATTTCAAATAAATCCCTAATACAAGTAGAGGAACCGCAGCTATAATCAACAAAAGTCGAGCACACGAACTTCGCGATAAATCCTTTACAATCTGAGACATATACATTATAAGACAAGCTCCCAAAGCGCTATCCGTTCGTAATGGAAGACGTAAATCTATAAAATACAGATAATAACAGAGAAAGGGCATAGATATGAAAAACAGACTTCTTAAACATCCATTTTTAAAAACATATCCTATTTTAAGCAATAAATTGGCAATAAGCAATGTCGAAACAAACCATAAAGGAGAAGCTTTTGCTGCACCATCACCCATCAAGAATCTATATATAAAATCTTTAGCATACTGTAAGGGATGAAGATACAGATTCCAATCTAATACAGATACGAGTAAACTAATAGCTACATATGGAATGAAAAGAGATTGAAATTTCCTATAGAAAAACTCTTTTATAGTATATTTATCATCATTAAATAGCCAACCACTTAAAAAGAAGAAAGCAGAAACATACAGTAAATCGGTTGGTGACAGCAACCACTCCACACCTTTCGGAATAGTTCCGAAGTGCCCTAATACTATAAGGAACAGGAATAAACCCTTTTCATTATCTATCCATATTTCTCTTGTCTTTATACTACCAACATTTGTCATTTTTCTTAAACTCTATTTTCTTTATGACCTTGCATGGATTGCCTGCTGCAAACACTCCAGATGGTATATCCTTGGTAACAACGCTTCCTGCACCGATAACAGTATTCGATCCTATTGTTACTCCTGGTAAAATCGTAACATTGGAAGTAACCCAGACATTATCACCAATTGTAACAGGTTTGGCAATAACGGTACTAAAGTCTTCATAATCATGGGTTGAGGTTATTATCATATTACGAAAAGAGAATGAGCATCCCTTTCCTATAGTTACAGGAGCATAAGCCAGTATAAAAGTATCTGCCAAACCTGTACCTTCACCAACTTTCAATAAAGAAGAAGAACTATAGAACCCCTGCTGGATTAATATTGAGTTTGAAAGCTTAAATTGCTTTTTTATTTGCTTTGCCGCCCATCCATGTACTACAGGCAACTTATTCAACATAAAAAGCAGCCTTTGTTTTCTTGAGAGAGAAGGTCGCTTTGCCCCCCCAATTTTGTATATAATATTATTCATTTTGCAAAATTTCAAATTAGCACCCACATAGTTGATAAATATTATGTATTCTTACAATCACATAAATCTGGTTTATATCTTACAAAGAGCAATATTAATAAAAATCACCATACTCTGTATTTCTTATCTATCAAATTCTCATCTACTCTTTCACCAACCACAGGAAATTTATGCATCCTCCATATAACTTTAGTCATATTAATCCATAAAATGGATAGTTTTTTGAGCTTATTTTTATATAGAAGAAGTTCAAAGAACGAAAGTACGCTCAATGCTTTTTTATCTAAATTAGCAAGAAAGAAATCTATCCATTTCTCATCTTCATTATGCAAATAACATTTTATTCTATGCCGCAAGTCATATTTAAAATAAAGCTTAAAGTATTTATATTTTCGATAATTTCTCAGATATGTCTCAAAAGTCATATTATAAAATTGTACGACAGAAGGCATAAAAGAGAACAACTTTTCTGGAGATGAAGCAGTTATTTGTCCCTCAACTCCACCTATATATTTACTTATAGGTAAACCTATATAAACAAAATCTCCACGCAAAGCAATATCATAAAACAAAGCAAAATCTTCCAAGCATTTCATACCCGCAGGGAATCTACAGCTTTCAAGAAAAACCTCTTTCTTCACAACAGTACTACTTGTATGTGAAAATACGAAAGGATTTTCAAAATAGTCAACTTTTAATATTTTGTTTAGATATTTGTTGCACAAACGATAAGACAAATGTGTATTATCTACATTTGTACATATTCCTCCCGAAGAATACATTACAGCATGAGGATACATATGAATAGCCTGTGACATAATTAAAAGATAGTCCTCATTCCATTTATCATCAGCATCCATGAATGCGATATAAGCTCCCACAGAATGTTCTACACCAGTATTTCTAGCAGAACTAACACCAGCGTTTACCTGCCTTATAATCTTTATCCTATCATCATTAAAGTTTTCCTGTATTCTTAAAACACCATCATCGGTAGAACCATCATCTACGATAACAACCTCGAACTTTTTAAAAGTTTGCGTTAATACAGTATTTAAAGTATCTACTATCGTATGTGCTTTATTATACAAAGAAATAACGACAGATATCAATATCTTATTTTCTTCCATACTTCTTAAATAATTGTAACAAAACTGACTTGAATATATATTTATCTTCACTCAACATTATGTAGCAAAGAACACTAATCAAATATATAATAAAAGAATATATTAAAAATATCACCAAACTATATAAGTCGGTTATTGGGAGACAATACGTATAAGCTTTTAATAATAAAAAAATAAATATGGCTATCACACACAAAGGCAATGACACCGTCTTAAGGAAGTATGAAAACTTAATGCCTACATACTCACGCACATAATATAGTGCGAAAGCATATACTATTATGTTTCCAAATATTATACTTATTATATATATATAGTAAGGAGGTAACCCAATTTTAAAAGCTAAATAGATGAAGGGTAATTGAAAAAAATTAGATACAGTACTACATATCGTATATCTCTTTATCTTTCCCGTTGCACTTATACATCCTGGAAGGGTTGAAAATTGCATTTCTATAAAGCTTTTTATTATTTGCAACTGAACAAAAATCAAACACCAATCAGGAATGTTTTTAAGCCACAACTTTAGAATATACTGACACTCCACAAACATCGGCAAAGCAAATAACAAATAAATCAACGCCGAATATTTTGCTCCCATACAGGTAGATTTTATTAGAAGGGAAGAATCTCCTGCACCTGCACTTTTACCCAAGACTGGATTTAAAGCTTTCAATATATTAGAAGAAAGAGCCTGCATTTGTCCATTGAGCTGACTGGCTATACCTTGTGCTGCGTTCAGAATAGTACCAAAGAAATTATTTAGGATTATACCTTGGCCATACGAGCTAAGCATAATAACCATCGTTCCTCCCATATTCCACCCAGCAAAGCCTAGCATCTCTCTAAATGTCTGTTTGTCCCAATATGTACGAGGCTTGATTATACATTCATTATAGTTACGATGGCAATATATTCTCATGACTGATAGAGTAACAAAAGGAATACATGCCATCAACAAACCATATATTATCAACTTATCACTACTTGTATATACACAAACAAATGCCACTATCAGTTTCAGTATAGATTCTACAATTCCCACAATTGAATAATAGAGCATATTCTCATGAGAATTCAATACCGCATCATACGGAACAGACATGATTGTAAACATCGTGCTTATTATCAAGCTACAATAAACAACCTCGGCAGCTTCTATTCGAGTTGATGGTATATTCAAAATACCATTAAAAAATACAAAACCTGCAACAACTAACAATATTCCTACAACTAATGCTGTAAAGAAATGTATGGTAAGGCTTATATTAAATATACTTTTCTTTTTCTCAATATTGCCTTGTCCTTCTGTAAAGGACATGAATCGCTGGGTAGCACCTGCCATTGTTGCACTCAAGAAGCCCAACATGGCAATCGCTCCACCTACAATATTATATATACCGAAGTCGGAAGCACCAAGAGAATTCAATATCAAACGGGTGGTGTATAACGATACGAACATCGTTATCGCCATCTTTGCATAAAGATAGCCAGTATTCTTAATTACTCTATTTGCTGTTTGTGACATTTATATGTTTTTATTGTTTTATATGTATTGCGTTATGCTTACACAAAGCAACGAACTTAAAATTGTGTTTACAATTGACAGAAATGTATTCCAAAGTCCTCCACTCCCAACGCACTCAATATGACACGGCTCGATTGAGATGTTAGAAATTTTACTTGTTTATTAACTATTTCATACATTTTACAAACAAGTGATTCTTTCTAATTTGAGTGCTTACTCATATCTATTAGAATTTGCAAATCTTACTGATTACTTGAATATAGGGGTAATATTATAATATAAAGTTGTCTCGCAAGAACATCCAGAATCATCCAGATATTTCCAGTCTTCTTTTCCATCACAGTACTTCTCGCCCTTAACAACATTATGAGATTTTATTGCTTCTGAAATCTCATCTGTCAAATAGAATCCACTACCTGTACAATCTCGATTGAGGCATTTGTGATACCAAAATAGCTTATCATCTGGATTCAATATGACATCATCTATAAGCGGAGGTATAGAACATATTCCTGTTAAGAATCTCATTTCATAATGAATTTCGACTTTGAGTACAGCACTATCAAATTCGTTTATTTTTTTAGCAGAACGCCTATATATATCATAGGTTCTGTTTCTTGCTTCTATTATCTTGTCCT
>OLSD01001960.1_pt1 | contig 15488 bp, 8 predicted proteins | sample 1672211 | NCBI WGS metagenome assembly OLSD01 (sample SAMEA3136659, study PRJEB25190) | human gut metagenome | reverse complement strand
AAAAATCAAATTTTGGAGTAGAATTTTATCTCATACAGTGAAAGAGCTTTTTCGTGCCTTTTCATATAAGAAAAGCCGAAAACCCTTGAAAACAAAGGCTTTCGGCGTTGTTAGCTGGCGTCCCAGAGAGGATTTGAACCTCCGGCCCCACGCTTAGGAGGCGTGTGCTCTATCCAACTGAGCTACTGAGACATGGCTGGTTTTATGACTAAGCCCGAAGAAACTCGAACTTGAATCCTATATGAAGTTTTTCCAAGGTGGCCGTTGTAACGCAACCTTAGGAGGCGTGTGCTCTATCCAACTGAGCTACTGAGACATTTTTAAGTTTTATGCAATTTTCACTGCTCGAAGGAATCGAACAATCTGCCGCTTAGGAGGCGTGTGCTCTATCCAGCTGAGCTACTGAGACAGGTAACAGTTGCTATTATACCTGTTTTCCGCCCGGATTGCAAGTGCCCGCTGCAATTCTGTGCCCGGTTTCTGATTTTGCAGGATGGGCATGAACCACTCCACGGTTTCCGGCTGCGGGGAAATTGAGCATTCTGAAAACAGCAGAAAAAGCGGGCAACAAAAACAGACCGTCAAAAAATTGCATTCTTGTCCTATTACGTGTGTAGGGGCGACCATTGGTCGCCCGTCAACTTACCGCAGCAACGCATTTTCCGGGATAGTTTCTTGCAAGGCAAACGGGCGCGGGCGAGCAATGCTCGCCCCTACAAGAGTTTTTCGACAGCCTGAAAAAATCCAACCGCCCGGAAGCAGTTGGACATCTCTATAAAACGCACTTTGAAAATCGGTCATCGCCTTTGCCGACTTTGCGCGGTACACCAAAGAAAAAAAGCTGCGGCAATATTCTTGCCACAGCTTTTTGGTGGGAGCTGGTGGATTCGCAAGCCGCGGTCTAAAAAACAGTCCGCAGGACTGTTTTTTGCCGTCTGCGGACGGCCGACCTGTTCGAATCCTACCAGCTCCAGCACAAAAAAGAACCCGCAACCTAAGTTGCGGGTCCTTTTTGGTGGGAGCTGGTGGATTCGAACCACCGAAGCATTAAGCAGCAGATTTACAGTCTGTCCCCATTGGCCACTCGGGAAAGCTCCCATATTTTGTTTTGCGTCTGCCGTGTCGCCCGGCGACGTATGTTATTATAGCAAAGGTGTTTCCAAATTGCAAGCCTTTTTTTGAATTTTTTTTGAGATTTTTTCAAAAAAGTTTGTTCTTCTCGCAGCATCGTACAAAAACTATACTTGACATCCCTTTGCGGTTAGCGTACATTTATATATAGTAGAATATATAAGCAACGGGAGGTTTTTACAATGGCGATTCGTGTTGGTATTCTGACTTCCGGCGGCGACTGCCCCGGCCTGAACGCTACCCTGCGCGGCGTGGCCAAGGCGCTGTACCACCGCATGGGCGATAAGGTCGAGATCGTCGGCATCATGAACGGCTACGACGGCCTGATCAACGGCAACTTCCGGGAGATGTCCCCGGACGAGTTCTCCGGCATTCTGACCGTGGGCGGCACCATTCTGGGCACCAAGCGCACCCCGTTCAAAAAAATGCGCGTGGTCGAGGAGGACAAGGTGGACAAGGTTGCCGCGATGAAGAAAAACTACCGCGCCGCCAAACTGGACTGCCTGCTCTGCCTGGGCGGCAACGGCACCCACAAGACCGCGAACCTGCTCAGCCAGGAGGGCCTGAACATCATCGGTCTGCCCAAGACCATCGACAACGACATCTACGGCACCGACGTGACGTTCGGCTTCCACACTGCTGTGGACATCGCCACCGAGGTCATTGACCGCATCCACACCACCGCGGGCAGCCACAGCCGCGTCATGTGCATTGAGATCATGGGCAACAAAGCCGGCTGGCTGACGCTGTACTCCGGCATTGCGGGCGGCGCGGACATCATCCTGCTGCCGGAGCTGCCCTACGACATCAAGAAGGTCGCCGCTGCTGTCGAGAACCGCGCCAAGGCGGGCAAGAACTTTTCGATTTTGGCCGTGGCCGAGGGTGCCTTCTCCACCGAGGAGGCCAAGATGAAGCGCAAGGAGTGGACCGCCAAGCGCGCCGAGGCCGGTTACACCACCGCCACAGCCCGCATTGCGAAGCAGATCGAGGAGATGACCGGTGCCGAGACCCGCATCTGCGTGCCCGGCCACATGCAGCGCGGCGGCAGCCCCAGCGCCTATGACCGCGTGCTGGCCACCCAGTTCGGCTCCTACGCTGCCGGTCTCGTGGCGGACGAGCACTACGGCGTGACCGTCGCCATGGTCAACCGCCATGTGACCGCCAACCCGCTGGCCGACATTGCCGGCAAGACCCGCGGCGTGCCCGGCGACTGCGACATGCTGAACGTCGCCCGCGCCATGGGCATCAGCCTGGGCTGATTTTCCCTGCAAATCACAACCGCTCCCCTGCCATTTTCCGGCAAGGGAGCGGTTGTTTTTATTCCAGTTATTCCAGATAAAAATCCCGCAGCGCCTTCAGCCTTGCGGCGTCAAGGCCGAATTCATCGGCAAAGTAGGCCTCATAGCTCGGGTAGCGCCGCAAAATTTCGTCGATGGCTCCTGCGCCCATCGGCTCGCTGACGCCCTCGACGGGCAGCAGCAGCTCGCGCTCGGCAGCGGGCTTATCCGCTAGGAAGCGCTCAATGATTTCGCGGCGGTAGACATTGGTCAGCATATAATCGGCCAGCGCGTCCGCGCGGGAGACGCCCAGCGCCAGCAGGATCAGCATGGCCCCGATACCTGTGCGGTCCTTGCCGCAGGAGCAGTGGAACAGCACCGGCACGTGGCGGCCCTCCAACAGGGCAAACAGCTCGTGGTAGGCCGGATTTCGGAACGGCATCTCCCGGTACAGAGCGCTGAACCACTCAAAATCGTGCACCGGGCGGCCCACACTGCGCTCAAAGGCTTTCTTTTCCTGCCGCAGGCGCTCGATGCCCTGACCGGAAAAGTCCATCTCAGTGCCATCGGCGTTGCGCATACCGCAGACGCGCTGGTAGTGCGCCCCCGGGACCGCCGGATCGGGGTGCGCAGCGCTCTCCCCTGCACTGCGCAGGTCCAATATTTCCCGCAGGCCCAGCGACGCCAGCCGTGCGTGGTCGGCCTCGCTTTTCAGCAGATCAAGGTTGCCGCCGCGGTAGATCAGACCGTATTTTACCTGCCGCCCATCCGCCGCGCGGTAGCCGCCCAGCTCACGAAAGTTATTTGCGCCCTCAAATTTTATCTCATCACCCGGGGAAAACACGACCTGCATGAAACGTCTCCTTTTGTGTTTTTTGTCATTATACCATGGTTCCAAACAGACGGCAAGGCCGCCCCCATCGCACGGGAGCGGCCTTGTACCGTTTTCTTTTTTATTCCTCGACGTACTCATTCTTGAGCAGGCTCAGGATCACTGCGCCGACGACGCTGCCGACGATCAGGGCAACTACGTAGAGCAGTGCGTGGTCAACCACCGGGAATACGAAGATACCGCCGTGGGGGGCGCGCAGGGCGCAGCCGAACACCATGGAGAGCGAACCTGCCAGCGCGGAGCCGATGATGCAGCTGGGCAGGACGCGCAGCGGGTCAGCGGCAGCATACGGGATCGCGCCCTCGGTGACAAAGCAGAGACCCATAACGTAGTTCACGATGCCGTTGCGGCGCTCGTCGGGGCTCCACTTTTTGGGGCAAAAGGTCGTAGACAGGGCAATCGCAATCGGGGGCACCATGCCGCCGACCATGACCGCGGCCATAACCCCGTAGTTGCCGGAGGCCAGCGCCGCCGTGCCAAAGACGTAGGCCGCCTTGTTGAAGGGGCCGCCCATATCAATGCTCATCATACCGGCAACGATTGCGCCCAGCAGGACCTTGGACGTGCCGCCCATGGCGTTCAGCCAGTCGGTCATTGCCGTGTTGATGATGCCCATAACCGGGTTGATGCCGCACATGACCGCACCAATAATGAGGATGCCGCCCAGCGGATAGATCAGCATCGGGCGGATGCCGTTGAGGCTGGCAGGCAGCTTCTCGGTGATCTTCTTGAGGAACTGCACGATGTAGCCCGCGGCAAAGCCCGCCAGCAGCGCCGCCAGGAAGCCGCCGGAGATGCCGGTGGTCTCACCGTGGGCAAGGGCGGCAAAGTTCGTACCGTTCATGGCCAGCACGCCGCCCGCAAAGCCGACGGCCAGACCCGGACGGTCCGCAATAGACATGGCGATAAAGCCTGCAAGGATCGGCAGCATATAACCGAACGCCGCACTGCCGACGGTCTTGAAGAACGCCGCCACCGGCGTGTTCATGCCGAAGTTGGACGGGTCAATCGTGTAATCGTCCAGCAGGAAGGCCAGCGCGATCATGATGCCGCCGCCCACGACGAAGGGCAGCATGTGCGATACACCGTTCATCAGGTGCTTGTACAGGCTGTGGCCAAAGCTGTCGTTTGCGCCGCCCGCGGCCTGCCGGGTCTTGGCCCCGGCCTCAGCGTGGTAGATGGGAGTTTCACCGTGGGCAATTTTCTTGATCAGCTCCTCCGGCTTGTGGATGCCATCGTCCACGCGGGCAAACAGCACCGGCTTGCCGTCGAAGCGGGCGGTCTCGACGTTCTTGTCCGCCGCAATGATGATGCCGTCACAGGCGGCGATCTCCTCGGGGGTCAGCACATTCTTGGCTCCGTCGGAGCCGTTCGTCTCGACCTTGGTTGGCAGACCGAGCTTGTCGCCCATCTTGGTCAGGGCCTCAGCGGCCATGTAGGTGTGGGCAATGCCGTTGGGGCAGGCCGTGACGGCCAACACACGGTAGCCGTTCCGGGGGATCTCCTGTTGGGTGAAGCTCTCCTCGCCAAATTGGGCATCCTCCTGGGCGTCGATGGCGTCGAGAAATTCGGCGGGCGTCTTGGCGGCGCGCAGCTTTTCGACGAAGTCGTCGTTCATCAGCATCTGCATCATACGGGCCAGCATGTCAATGTGCAGGCTGCCATTCTCCGGCGCGGCAATCGCAAACAGCAGGTCGGTTTTGCCGTCGTCATCGGCGTTGTACTGGACCGGAGTGCTCAGCCGCAGCGCCGCCAGGCTGGGGCGGGTCACGCAGGCTGTGCGGGCGTGGGGCACCGTGATGCCGTTGTCCACGTAGGTGGATGCCTCGGCCTCGCGGGCGTAGAGGGCCTTTTTGTAGGCGTCCTTATCGGTGATATTGCCGTGGGTCGCCTGCAGATCAACGAGCTTGTCAAGGATGGCGGCCTGATCCGGGGCAGCGACATCCAGCGCGATGGACTGCGCAGTGAACAGTTCCGTGATACGCATAGGACAGTTCTCCTTCTTCTTTTTAAATAATATCTTTGTAGGGGCCGGGCATGCCCGGCCCGCTGCCTTACGGTAAATGGGTGCTGCCGGGAAGGTTGAGGGCCGGACATGTCCGGCCCCTACGGGGCAGCCGCCGCTTTTGCAGGGGTCGATGCAGGCATCCTCCGTTACAGCGCCGCGTCACATCGTTGCCAGCAGTGCGTCAATATCCGCCTTCGTCGCCAGACCCAGGCTGAACGCGGTGGCGCTGCCGCAGGCGGTGCCCAGGCGGAGGGCGGCCTCATAATCGCCGCCGCTCTGCTGGTAACCGGCCACAAAACCGGCCACCATGCTGTCGCCCGCGCCGACACTGTTGACGACCTTGCCCCTGGGGCAGCCGATGCGGTAGACCGTGCCGTGCTCATCCAGCAGCAGCGCACCGTCGCCCGCCATGCTGACCAGCACATTGCGCGCGCCCTTGTCCTGCATCATGTGGGCAGCAGCGGCAATTTCCTTATCATTTGTCAGCCTGACGCCCGTGATCTCGCTCAGCTCGTGGTTGTTCGGCTTGATGAGGAATGGCTTGTAGGGCAGCACGTTCACGAGCAAATCGCGCGTGGCATCGACCACGGCGCGGATGCCGCGGCCCTCCAGCCGGGCCAGCAGCCGCTCATAGGTCGTCTGGGCCAGGCTGGCCGGAATGCTGCCCGCCAGCACCAGAATGTCATCCTTTTGCAGAGCGTCGAGCTTTTGCTCCAGCGCCTGCATGGCGGCTTCCGGGATGTCGGGGCCCGCGCCGTTGAGCTCGGTCTCCTGCCCGGCCTTGATCTTGACGTTGATGCGGGTCATACCGTGGTCGAGGTGGACGAAATCGGTTTTCAGGCCCTGCGCAGCCAGGCCGCGCTCCAGCCAGGCGCCGGTCTCGCCCGCCACAAAGCCGAGGGCGACGCTCTCGCACCCGAGCTGGGCCAGCACGCCGGACACATTGATGCCCTTGCCGCCCAGCACGCAGTCCTCGCCCCTGGCGCGGTTGACGTCGCCCACCTGCAGCTCACGGTCCAGCCGCACAACGTAATCAATGGCCGGGTTGAATGTCACTGTGTAGATCATTGCTCTGTCTCCTTTACCAGTGTCAGCTGTCTGTATTTCGGGTCAGGGCAGCGGTTCGTCAGGATCGCGCCGCTGTAAATCTCCCCGATGACGGCCGGATAGACCCGGCCGAATTTGCTGTCATCCACCAGATACCAGGTCTCCCGCGCGCGGCGGACGGCAACGGCCTTGACGGCGGCCTCCTCCGGGTCGGGCGTTGTGAATCCGATGTTCAGCGCCACGCCGTTGGCCCCGATGAACGCCTTGGTGAAATTGAACTGCTGCAGCGCCGTGATGGCCGCCGCACCGATGATGGCCTCTGTCCGGGGGCGCAGCAGACCGCCCGGCACGCAGACGTGGCAGCTTTTTTGTGCCAACAGCCGCGCGTGGGCGATGCCGTTGGTGACGTAGTGGGCCTCCAGCGCGGGGCCGCTCAGCGCCCGGACCATGGCCAGTGTGGTTGTACCGGCGTCGATGTAGATGAAATCCTCCGCCCGGATCAGGTCTGCCGCGGCCTGCGCGATGCTGCGCTTCTGCCCGACGGCAAGCGCCTCCTTGGCGGCCATCGTCGGCTCATCGGCCAAAAACTGGCCGTCCGGCAGGGTCGCACCGCCGTGGACCTTATTCAAACGGCCCTGCCGCGCCAGCTCGGTCAGGTCGCGGCGGATCGTGGATTCACTGGCGTTAAGTGCCTCGCACAGCTCCTGCACGGTGGCGGTGCGTTTTTCCGCCAGCAGGTTCAGGATCAGGGCAAAGCGTTCCTCGGCTAACATAGGGGGGTTGCTCCTTTCCCGGTCTTTGTTTGACCGATTTTGGTGTTTTGTGGATGTTTATGATTGACTGTAGCTTTATTATAGCAGATTATCCGTCAAAATCAATCAGTTTCAGTCATTTTCACTCGCCAAAAATGAAGGGTAGTTTTTGTGCAGGATGTACAAAACAAAAAAGGCTTCCCCCTCGGGGGAAGCTGTCACCGAAGGTGACTGATGAGGGGCGAGTTTGCGCAGCAACCCTTTTACGGGCAATCACGGCAAGCTCACCCCTCATCCGGCCTACGGCCACCTTCCCCCAAGGGGGAAGGCATGATACGTTTCAGATAAATTTCCCCGTCCTGCTCTCCGGGTTCCGCTTCACCTCGGCGGGGGTTCCGCAGGCGACGACACGTCCGCCCTCCTCACCGCCGCCGGGTCCCATGTCGATGAGATAGTCCGCGCTGCGGATGACGTCGAGGTCATGCTCAATGACGATGACCGTCGCGCCGTTTTCGATCAGGGTTCGGAACACGCCCAGCAGCGTGCGCACGTCCAGCGGGTGCAGGCCGATGGTCGGCTCGTCAAAGACAAACACTGTGTCATGCTGGGCCTTGCCCATCTCGCTGGCCAGCTTCAGCCGCTGTGCCTCGCCGCCGGACAGGCTCGGCGTTTCCTCGCCCAGCGTCAGGTAGCCAAGGCCCAGATCCTGCAGCACTTTTAAGCGCTGTGTCACCAATTTCAAGTCTGTACAGACGGTCAGCGCCGTGTTGATGTCCATGTCCATGAGCTGCGGCAGCGTGCAGGTCCCGCCGTGCCTGTTCTCGTGCCGCACGGCGTCGGCGTCGCGGCTGTAGCGGGAGCCATGGCACCCGGTACAGGGAATTTCCACATCGGGCAAAAACTGCACGTCCAGACTGATGACGCCGGTGCCGTCACAGACCGGGCAGCGCAGCTTACCTGTGTTGTAGGAGAAGTCGCCCGCCTTGTAGCCCAGCCGTTTGGCATCGGGCGTGCGGGCAAAGACCTTGCGCAGCTCATCGTGTACATTGGCGTAGGTCGCCACGGTGGAGCGCACATTGATGCCAATCGGCGTTGCATCGATGAGCTTTACCTGCGCGATGCCGTCGGCCTCGACGGCCCTTACGTGGGGCGGCAGCGGCTTGCCCGCCGTCTGCGCCGCCAGCGCCGGGACAAGGCTTTCCAGAATCAGCGTCGTCTTGCCGGAGCCGGACACACCCGTGACAACGGTCAGCCGCCCCTTGGGAATGTCCACCTCCAGCGGCTTGACCGTATGGATGGCGTCCGTCGAAAGATGGATGCGCCCCTCGGCAAACAGCTCCGCCGCCGGGCGGTTCCGGGGCGCAGTACTCCCCTGCCCGCCCAGAAACGGGCCGATTTGGGACGCCGGGTTCCCGGCCAGGTCGGCCACCGTGCCCTCGGCAATGACATGCCCGCCGCCCGCACCGGCCTCGGGGCCCATCTCGATGAGCCAGTCCGACTCCGCCAGCACCTGTGTGTCGTGATCAACGAGCACCACCGAGTTGCCGTCGGCGATCAGGTCGTGCATGACGCCGTTCAGGCCGACGATGTTGGAGGGGTGCAGCCCGATGGACGGCTCGTCCAGCACGTACAAAACGCCCGTGGTGCGGTTGCGCACGGCGCGAGCCAGCTGCATCCGCTGGCGCTCACCGGTGGAAAGCGTTGACGAGGCGCGGTCCAGCGTCAGGTAGCCGAGCCCCAGATCCAGCAGCCGACGTGCAGTCTCGCGGAACGAGGCGCAGATGCTCTCGGCCATGGGGCGCATCTCGGGCGGCAGGCTGGCGGGCACGCCGTCCACCCAGCCGCAAAGTGCTGTCAGCGTCATCCTGCACGCCTCATCCAGCCCGATGCCCCGCAGCCGCGGCGCACGGGCGGCCTCTGACAGGCGCGAGCCGCGGCAGTCCGGGCAGGTATCCACGCGCAGGAATTTTTCCACCCGCTTCATGCCCTTCTCGTCCTTGACCTTGGCCAGGGCGTTCTCCACCGTGTAGACCGCATTGTAATAGGTAAAGTCCAGTTCCCCGGCCTCGGGCGTGCTTTTGGCTTTGTAGAAGATATGCTTTTTCTCCGCCGGGCCGTTGAAAACGATGTCTCTTTCCCTGTCGGTCAGTTCACGGAACGGCACATTGGTGCGCACGCCCATGGCGCGGCAGACGTCGGTCATGAGCGACCACATCAGGCTGTTCCACGGCGCGACGGCCCCGTCGTCAATGCTGATGCTCTCGTCAGGCACAAGCGTGGCACGGTCCACGGTGCGGACCAGTCCCGTGCCGTCGCAGGTGCGGCAGGCGCCCTGGCTGTTGAAGGCCAGCTCCTCCGCCGACGGCGCACGCACAAGTGCGCCGCATTCCGGGCAATAAATCGGCTGCTCGGCGGCGACGTTCAGCGTTGGCGGCACGTAATGGCCGTTGGGGCAGCGGTGGCTGGCCAGGCGGGAGAACATGAGCCGCAGACTGTTCAGCAGCTCGGTACCCGTGCCGAAGGTGCTGCGGATGCCCGGCACACCGGGCCGCTGGTGCAGCGCCAGCGCGGCGGGGACGTAAAGCACCTCATCCACCTGTGCCTTGGCGGCCTGGGTCATGCGGCGGCGGGTGTAGGTGGACAGCGCGTCAAGGTAGCGGCGCGAGCCTTCGGCATACAGCACGCCGAGTGCCAGCGACGATTTGCCCGACCCGGACACGCCCGCAATGCCGACGATTTTGTTTAAGGGGACATCGACGTCGATGTTTTTCAGGTTGTGTACCCGCGCACCGCGGATTTTTATTGCGTCAATCATAGTACCTCACACAAACAGCTCGATCACAAACACCAGCACACAGCAAATGACCGGCACAGGGAAAAGCCCTGCCCTTGCGGCAGAGCTGTGTTGTTTTCCCTGTCCCGATAGCTTCCCTGTACTTCATTATAGCGCAGGCACAGGGCAAAAGGAAGAGCGGGCCGCAAAAATGTTGCCGTGCCGCTGCAATCTTGACGCCCGCTCCCTCGTACTTTACAATGAATACGAAAGGGGTTTTTACCATGTCCCGTGATTCCATCAAGATGGTTGCCATGCTCACCATGCTTATCAACCACATCGCGAACGTCTTTCTGCCCGCCGGTCAGCCGCTGACAAATCTGTGCCTCTGCATCGGCTACTTTACCGCCGTGACGATGTGCTTTTTTCTCGTCGAAGGCTACGGCTGCACCCGCTCCAAACGCCGCTACGCCGGGCGGCTGCTGGGGTTTGCCGTGCTGGCGCAGCTGCCGTATCAGCTGGCCTTTCCGGCAAACGGCATTGCCGGGTTTGTGCAGTTCAACATGCTGTTCACACTGCTGCTCTGCTTTCTGGTGCTGCTGGTGCAGGAGAAGATTCAGGACCGCGTGCTGCGCGGCGTCTGCATCGTGCTGCTGCTCTGCGCATCGCTGTTCTGTGACTGGGCGCTGCTGGCCCCGGTGTTCACGCTGCTGTTTGCCTGGGCCGGGGGGGAACCGAACGCGGCAGAAAGCCGCGTTCGGCGCGGCGGCGCTGCTCTACGGCGGCATGGCCGGGCTGGGCAGCGGGCAGGTGTGGGAGGCCGTCGGCTGCGCTGTGCCGATCCTTGTCTCCGCGTTTGTGATCCTGTACCTGTACAGTGGCCGGCGCACCGCCCGCGGGCGCACGTTTTACAAGTGGTTCTTCTATGCCTTCTACCCCGCACACCTGCTGGTGCTGGGGCTGCTCCGTCTGGCTGTATGATTTTTGCCGCGCCGGGACTTGACGCCCGCACCGCTTGTGTATTATAATGGATAAGTTATAAGAACGAGGTGTTGCGCAGTTGGTAGCGCGCGTGGTTTGGGACCACGAGGCCGCAGGTTCGAGTCCTGTCACCTCGACCATCGGAATGCGCCGCAGATTCATTGAAATCTGCGGCGCTTCTGTTATTCGGTACACCTGTAGGAATGTTCTTCGGCTTTCTCTGCCAAAAGGCGCTGCCGCGGTTCATTTTTCTGTTGTCTTTTCCCCACAAAAAGGCTATAATAATCTCAAATTTTGCATAGCATAGGAGGGGTCGTCTTGGAGCGGATCAAACGGTATCTGCGCAGCGCGGCGGGGTATCAGGCGGTGTGCGCCAAGTGGCTGGTGCTGGCGGCGCTGGTGGGCTGCGTGGTGGGCCCGTTGGGCGGCGCATTCGGGTTGGCGCTCAACTGGGCCAACGCCACACGCGGCGCGCACCCGTGGCTGCTTTACCTGCTGCCCGTTGCCGGTCTTGTTATCGTATTTTTGTATCACCGCTTTGACCCGGATGGCGGCGGCTCTACGAACCAAATCTTCGTATCTGTGCGGGAGCACAAGCCGCTGACACTGCGCACCGCGCCGCTCATCTTTGTTTCCACCGTCGCCACGCATCTGTTCGGCGGGTCCAGCGGACGCGAGGGCGCGGCTCTGCTGCTGGGCGGCAGCGTATCCGGGCAGCTCGGCAGGGCGCTGCGCTTAGAAAACCGTGACTGCCGCTTAATGACAATGTGCGGCATGGCGGGCGCGTTCTCGGCCATCTTCGGCACGCCGCTGGCCGCAACGATCTTCACGCTGGAGGTCGTCGATGTCGGCTCCATGCAGTACGCCGCACTGCTCCCCTGTCTGGTGTCGGCGCTGCTGGGCGTTTTCATCAGCGGCAAAATGGGGCTGGCGCCCGAGGCGTTCGTCTTACAGGCCGAGGCCGCCCCCACGCCGGACAATCTCGTCCGCGTTATCATCCTGGGTGCGCTGCTGGCCGCGCTGAGCATCTTCTTCTGTGAGCTGCTCCACGTCACGCCGAAGCTGTACCGGAAATTCTTTCCGAACATCTACCTGCGCGTCGCCGCGGGCGGCGTGCTCATTATCGCCTTGACAAAGCTGCTGGGCACCACCGACTACAACGGCGCGGGCGCGGCGGTCATCGAGGCCGCCATCGACGGCGAGGCCGTTCCCTACGCCTTCCTTTTAAAGATGCTGTTCACCGCGCTGACCCTGGGCGCAGGCTTCAAGGGCGGCGAGATCGTGCCGATCTTCTTCACCGGCGCGACGTTCGGCTGTGTGGCCGCGCCGCTGCTGGGTCTGCCGCCGCAGCTGGGCGCGGCGCTGGGCATGGTTGCGCTGTTCTGCGGCTGCACCAACAGCCCGCTGGCGTCCATCTGCCTTGCCATCGAGGTATTCGGCGGGCAGTGCGTCTCGCTGTTTGCGCTGGCATGCGCGGTTTCCTACATGCTGTCGAGCTATTTCAGCCTTTACCGCGAGCAGCACTTCCTGCATTCCAAGCTGCGCATCGTCGGCGTGCAGCGGGTACACGGCCACTGGTCCGAGACGGACGCCGCACACCTGACCACAAACGGCGACGGCGAAAATTAGAAAATCAGAAAATTGGTTGCAGGAACGCTGTTTTCATGCTATAATAAACTGTTACGGAGGAAATGGCGCACTATGAATACACTTACCTTGGAAAAGCACTGCTGGGCCGAGATCGATTTGACGGCCCTGCGTGAAAATTATGAATATATCCGCCGCACCGTAGGCGGGCCGGTCTGCGCCGTCGTCAAGGCGGACGCCTACGGCCACGGCGATAACGTCATCGCCCGCGTTCTGCAGGAGGCCGGTGCTGCGGGCTTCGCTGTCAGCTCCCTTGGCGAGGGGCGGCACCTGCGCCGCGGCGGCATCACAACACCCATCCTGATTCTGGGCTACGCAGACCCCACCTATGCGGCTGTGCTGGCTGCCAACGACCTGATCACCACCTGCTATTCGACCGAATACGCACAGGCGCTCTCCGCTGCCGCCGTCAAGGCGGGCGTCAAGGTTAAGGTCCACCTGAAGATCGACACCGGCATGGGCCGCATCGGCTTTGCGGTGCGTTCCGGTTTTGCGGAGACCATCCGCGAGCTGGAGGCCCTCTACGCCCTGCCCGGGCTGGACATCTGCGGCGTCTTTCAGCACTTTGCGGTGGCGGACAGCGTCGAGCCCGACGACGAGCGCTACACCGACGAGCAGCACGCGCTGTTCGCGCAGGTCGTGGAGCGGCTGCGTGCGGACGGCTGCCCTGTCGGCACGGTACACTGCGCCAACTCTGCCGCACAGCTGCGCCACCCCGAGTGGCGGCACGACATGACCCGCGCGGGCATCATCCTGTACGGGCTTGACCCCAGCAATGAGGTACGCTTCCCCGCCCTGCAGCCCGTCATGTCGCTGAAATCCGTCGTGACCTTTGTCAAGGAGCTGCAGCCCGGCCAGAGCGTCAGCTACGGGCGCACCTTTACCGCCGATAAGCCGATGCGCGTCGCCACAGTCTGTGTGGGCTACGCTGACGGCTACCCGCGGATGCTGTCCGGCGGGCCGGACCGGGGCGTCATGGCCATCCGCGGCCAGCGGGCCCCCGTGGTCGGGCGCGTCTGCATGGACCAGACAATGGTCGATGTGACGGACATTCCCGGCGTGAAGATGGGCGACGAGGTCACGGTCTTTGGCCCGGACGGCGGCGACACGGCTGACACGATTGCCGCCAAGACACAGACCATCAACTACGAGGTCGTGTGCGGCCTTGCCCGCCGCGTGCCCCGCGTATATAAGGAAAACGGCAAGATCTGCGAGATCTGGAACAATTTGGAGGAAACCTGATGGCCCGCAAGAACATCCGCAACTTTTGCATTATTGCCCACATCGACCACGGCAAGTCCACTCTGTCGGACCGTATGCTGGAGCTGACCGACAGCGTCGACAAGCGCACCATGACCGACCAGGTGCTGGACGACATGGACATCGAGAAGGAGCGCGGCATCACCATCAAGGCCCGCGCCGTCACGATGCGCTACAAGGCCGACGACGGCGAGACCTATGAGTTCAACCTCATCGACACCCCGGGCCATGTGGACTTCCAGTACGAGGTCAGCCGCAGTCTGGCCGCCTGCGAGGGCGCAGTCCTCGTCGTCGACGCCAGCCAGGGCGTTGAGGCGCAGACGCTGGCGAACTGCTATCTGGCGCTGGACCACAATCTGGAGGTCGTGCCGATTTTGAACAAGATCGACCTGCCCAGTGCCGACCCTGACGCCGTGGCGAAGGAGGTCGAGGACGTCATCGGCCTGCCCTGCATGGAGGCACCGCGCGTCTCGGCCAAGCTGGGCATCGGCGTCAAAGAGGTGCTGGAAAGCGTTGCGCGGGATATCCCCGCCCCCACCGGCGACCCCGACGCACCGCTGAAAGCGCTGATCTTCGACTCCATCTACGACAGCTACAAGGGCGTCATCGTCTACGTCCGCATCTTTGAGGGCACGGTCAAGCCCGGCGATACCATCCGCCTGATGAGCACCGGCGCGGAGTTCCAGCTGGTGGAAGTCGGCCACATGGGCGCAACGAGCCTGACCCCCTGTGACAAGCTCGAGGCCGGCGAGGTCGGCTATCTGACAGCCAGCATCAAGACCGTGCGCGACACCCGCGTCGGCGATACCGTCACGCTGGCCGCCAACCCCACACCGGAGCCGATGCCCGGCTTCCGCACGGTCACGCCGATGGTGTTCTGCGGCATTTACCCCGCCGACGGCGCGGACTATCCCGACCTGAAGGACGCGCTGGAGAAATTGCAGCTCAACGACGCGAGCCTGACCTTTGAGCCGGAGACGAGTGCTGCGCTGGGCTTCGGCTTCCGCTGCGGTTTCCTGGGCCTGCTCCACATGGAGATCATCACCGAGCGTCTTGAGCGCGAGTTTGATCTTGACCTTATCACGACGACGCCGGGCGTCCAGTACCGCCTGACGCTGACCGACGGCACGGTGGAGGTCATCGACAACCCCTCCGCCTACCCCGACCCGACCCGCATCGTCAAGCAGGAGGAGCCGTTCGTCAACGCGCACATCTACACGCCGAACGATTACGTCGGCCCGCTGATGGACCTGTGCCAGACGAAGCGCGGCGTGCTGGTCGACATGAAGTATATGGACGAAACGCGCGTTGACCTGCATTACCTGATCCCGCTGGGCGAGATCGTCTACGACTTCTTTGATGCCATCAAGTCCCGCAGCCGCGGCTATGCCAGCTACGACTACGAGTGGGAGGGCTGGCACGAGAGCAAGCTCGTCCGTCTGGACTTTTTGCTCAACGGCGAGGTCGTCGATGCCCTGTCGATGATCGTCTTTGCAGACAACGCCTACGCGAAGGGCCGCCGCATCTGCGAGAAGCTGAAGGAGAACATCCCCCGCGCGCTGTTTGAGATCCCGGTGCAGGCGGCTGTGGGCGGCAAGGTCATTGCCCGCGAGACGGTCAAGGCCATGCGCAAGGACGTGTTGGCCAAGTGCTACGGCGGTGACATCACCCGTAAGAAGAAGCTGCTGGAAAAGCAGAAGGAAGGCAAAAAGAAGATGCG
>OLSD01001953.1_pt1 | contig 15533 bp, 8 predicted proteins | sample 1672211 | NCBI WGS metagenome assembly OLSD01 (sample SAMEA3136659, study PRJEB25190) | human gut metagenome | reverse complement strand
TACTTCCAAGTCCCTCTGCTTTTCACTTTTCAGCTGCTTTTATTCAGTGGTTCCGTCCGGGGACAATACGCTTGCAGGCCGCACATACACCGTTACCGTGACCAACAAGAGCGGCCAGCCCATACGCTCATCCGGTGGGGATACGCCCACACCGCCCTCTGCATCGGCACAGATAACGGGCTTTAGCGTGCTTGGAGTGGAAGGCGTTATTGACCAAACCCTCGGCACGATAGTTGTCACCCTGCCCAACGGCACCGATGTAACAGCGGTTGCACCCGTTGTCAGCGTACCTTACGGCTGCATCGTCAGCCCCGGTTCGGGCGAGGTTGTAAACCTTACGCTGCCTGTTGTGTATACCGTAACTCTCGGCACGGAAGTGCGGCAGTACACCGTTAGCATAGCGTACCAACGCAGCATATCGCAGCAGCTTTGGGACGAGGTTGCCAAGGACGGCAACAATACCGTGTCCGATCATCAGGTGAGCCGCGACCCGCACCCCCTGCCGGGCGGATACGTCGGCAGCAGTTCGGGCTCCGGCGGATGGACGCCGCTACCGTAACACCGCGTAATGCGTTAACAGAATAAATCGTATAAAGAAACGGAGGATAATATGAGGACGAAAAAATTACTTGCAATAATGCTTGCCGCGCTGTTCGTGGCAGGACTGCTGCCTTTGGGCGGCATCTCCCTGCCCGCCGCCAAGGCGGAAACCACGGTTGACTGGCCGCAGATAACAGGCTTCAGTGTAACGGACGGCTTTGTATACGATAAGCCGTCTAAACCGACCGTGAAGGCGGCGGTTAAAGACTGCACCATTACGCAATATGACCAGAAGGAATCGTGCGGAGTCAGCGGTTTCGATATAGTTGGCGAAATATGCCTGACCGTATCTGAACCCGTGCTGTGCAGCGACGGCAGCAAGGCGGACTTGCCCGACCAGCTCATTGTAACATACGGGAACTGGTCGATAGACAGCGTAAAGGACGCCGACATAGACACAATAAAAAAGTCCAACCCTTCGCTGAGATACATAACCACCCAAAATCAGGGAAAAGGCGTATACACCGAAGTGGTGAGAGCGAGCGATTTCAACGTCATCTATATATATAGTGGTGGGTATCTTTACTATCGTCTTAAGATAGTTGTGGATGCTGAAATCATAGACCCTACCGATCCCACCGAGCCTGACGAGCCCACTTGGCCCCACCTTACTGGATACGACAACACGCAGCCCGCGTATTTTTACAATAGCTCCATTGAGGCCAACAGAACGCTTGCCTGCCGCATAAATAACGTTGAGGTGGTCAACTACGCCTCCCTTACGCAGAAGAATGGATACATGGGCACCTATTACGTAGCGGGTGAACTGAACGTTACCACGGACGCGCCCGTTGAATACGTAAATGGGCAGATGACTTCCGTCAACGTACCCGTTACGCGTATGCTTAGCATACCCATTGCCGATTTCAGAGCGACAGCATCAGATAGCGACGTTACATTCGGCCCACAAAGCGGCATACAGGTAAGCAGAGACGGCGGCAATGTCAACAGGCTTACCAGCAGTTCCTCGGTTAACGACTGGTTCTGCCTTACAAAGGACGGGACGAGATATATTTATAAAGTGATAGTCACCATAGAAGAACCCAACACCGCGCCCGCGCTGAAGGAAGGCGTGACCTCCCCCGCAGCGGCGGAAACGGAAGCGGGCAAGCTTTGGTCGATAGACCTGAGCACCATATTTGAGGACGCCGACGGCGACGCGCTGAGCTATACCGTTAGCATGAACGGCGCGGAAGCGGCTGCCACGGGCGGCCTGTTCAGCATGCTGCCCGCCGTGGCGGGAGAGACCACGCTTACGTTCACCGCAAGCGACGGCAAAGCGACAAGCCCCGAATATACCCTTACCCTTACCGCCAAAGCCTCCGGCGGCACCACGCCCGCGGTTGATTGGCCGCAGCTGTTAGACTTTAACGTAACGGATGGATATATTTATGATAATCCTAAAGTAGATAGCAGAACCATTGCGTGCAAAATAAAGGATATATCTATAGAGGACTACCCTGAGCTTGTTCAGAAGGGTGTCCGTCAATATGCCGGAGAGTTGCATATTACGGTAAGCGCTCCTGTTACCGTGGAAAACGGTACGCCTACAACAACGTCGGCCACTGCACCCAGTCGGCTTTGGATAAGCAAAGCTGGCTTTTCCGGTACCGCGTCTAATGCCGGAGAAGTGCAGACTAACAACCTTAGAGCGGATCAGTCTGCCGACGACGCCAATTCCTACGCAAATGAAACCTACTCTACGATCGTAAGAATACTTTACGATAGTTCGAAGCTGGTTTATTACAGCGTGCATGTCACGATAGATGAAACGCCCGAACCCACTTGGCCGCAGCTGACGGGCTTCCAGCTGGCGGACGCTCCCTATATCTATAATGATTACGTTGCGAAAAGCCGCAATACAGCGTGGGAAATCAAGGATATAACCGTTGATAACTACGCCGAAATCGAAATGAGGGAAGACCGCGGCGACCGCCCCTATGCAGGCGAGATTCAGATAACGGTCAAGGCTCCCGTTACCGTGGAGAATGGTGCGGCAACAAGCACGCCTGCCACGGAGCTGCCCACTGAAATATGGATAAAAAAAGGCACCTTCTCCGGAACCGTAACGAATGGCGGCACTATTGCCGGAAATAATCATCTAAGGCTGGTTCCGGATGATTCCGGTGCTTATAAGACCGCTGCTTACGCAACAGAAGTCACAATTAACTACGGCGATAATAAAATCGTCTATTACAGCGTGAGTATGACGGTCGTCACCGAACCCACTTGGCCGCAGCTGTTAGACTTTAACATAACGAGTGGATATGTGTATAACAGCTCAAATGCGGACCAGGTCAGGCTTGTTGCGTGCAAAATCAGATCCATATCCATTGAGCAGTATGATGAACTGGCGGACGTTTCAGGACATAATTTTGCCGGCGATATCAATATTACGGTAAGCGCCCCCATTATAATTGAAAACGGCGTGCCTACCACAACGCCCGCTACCGCGCCCATAGCCTTTTGGATAGCTGCCGACAGTTATACCGGAACCGCGTCCGGCAGCAACACCGTTAAAACGAGCAACAGACTTAGATCAAAGCGGACAGCAGTGGGTTCAAATATCTACACAAACACTGCGTACGCAACCTGCGTGAATGTTTCCGACGGCACGAATGATGTTTACTACAGCGTGAACATAACGATCGATACCGAACCCATAATCCCCCCCAGAATACGGGACGGCATAGATAACCCGATGAAGGTGCAGCTGGAGGTCGGCAACGTATTTACGATAGACCTTGACAACGTTTTCGTGGACGATAACGGCAGCACCCTTACCTATACGGTAAGCGTGAACGGCGCGGACGCCGCCGCCACCGGCAGCAAATATACCTTCGCCCCCGATAAGGACGGCGCGACAGACCTTGTTTTCAAGGCGAGCAACGGGGAGGAAAGCGAACCCTTCGTTGTGAATATAGCCACGTCCGCCGTTAAGTATTATGCCGTAAGCGCCTCCGCCGAAGGTGAATATACCGTAAACAGCTATAAGCTGAGCATGGGTACGGCGGAAGTTACAGTATACGGCGCAAAGGCAAACGAAGCCAAGCCCGGCGATAAGGTCACCGTTACCGCGGTAACGCAGCCCTGCGTGCTGCAAAGCCTTCTGTACGACGCTAAGGTTGACCATTGGGAAGCCACGGGCGTGGACTTGGGCACGGATATAACAGGCCAAAGCATAACGTTCACCATGCCCGCGAATGAAGTAACGCTCAAGGCCGTGCTTACCAAGAAAGGCTCCGTTGTTGATATAACCGCCAACGATTTTACCGGCGGCGAGCTTATGTTCAACGTAGGCAGCATGAGCCCTTCGAATAATAGTACATATGAAAGCGGCGCCCACGTGCGCGACGTTTTGACCGATACCATTCCTGCCGGAGTAAAGGTAAGAGTAAGAGTATGGAGTAAATACAACGAAGGCTATAAGATAGACCGTTGGGAAATAATCAACACAACCACCGGCCAACCCGTGGAAAACGTTGAATATACCAACACTCAATACCCCAGCAGCACCGGCAAATATGATTACCCCACCTTTACCGTGGACGGCGCGTCCAATTACAGCGTGAAGGCTATATTCGCCGCCAAGGATTACGCGAACGTGAACGTTGTTGCGGACGCAGCCCAAGGCACCGCCACCGCGCAGGCCGGCGCAAACACCGGCAGCACGCTTGCAGGCGTTTTTGAAGGCACAACCGTTAAGCTGACTGCCGCCGCAAACGAAAACTATGCCATAGAAAAGTGGGAAGCGAGCTACATAGCCGCAGACGGCAGCACCGTTGCCATAGAGATAACCAATGCTGATAAGACAGAGGCCAGCTTCGTAATGCCCGCCACCAACCGCGCGGCGGTCACCGTTAAGGCAACGTTTAAGAAGATAAAGCTCAGCGCGGAATGCGTAATGACCGAAGAACCGGAGCTGCTGGACGCCAACGGCAAGGCCATAGGCGTTGTGAGCCAGAGCGGCACGGCCTATACCATAACCCTGCCCGCCGGTACGGACGTAAGCAAGCTCAGCGAAATGAAGCTGAAGCTGAGCTATTCAGATTTTGCCTCCGTGCGTAAGAACGGCGGAGAGGCCGTGGATTGGTCCGTGGGCATCGCCTGCGGCATGAAGATTGATATACCCGCCAAGTTCACTGTTGTGGCTGAGGATGGTGAAAACACAAAGGATTACACCATAACGATAGTCCTTGCCAAGAACGGCAACAATGCCATAACCAAAGTAGAACTGCTTGCCACCGCAGATAAGGCCGTTATAGCCGAAGGCACGCTGGAAGGCGACACCTGGACGATAACCGTAACCGATAAGACCGTTGCGGACAACCTTACCATGCAGTATCTCCGCCTGACCTATGACGAGAAGGCGACCGTTGCAATGGCGGGCGGCTACGGCGACGCTACCGGCGATTTCAAATGGCGCAATGGCGACGTGATGTGCGGCATGTCCGTAAATCAGCCCGTCAAGTTCACCGTCACCGCCGAAAACGGCGACACGAAGGAATATACAATTGTGGTGAAGTATGATGCCCCCGCCGCGCCCGAGCTTACCAACGGCTCCGCCGAGCGCACAAGCGACAAGGAAGCTACCGTCAAGTTCACGTCCGGCGAAGCGGGAACGTATTACTACGCCGTGGTGAACAAGGGCGCGACAACCCCCACCGTGGACACCACCAAGAACGGCAAGAACGCCGTTGCCGGTGAAAACGTAATAACGCTCAATAACCTGACCGCAGGCGCAAGGGAGATATACATAATCGTCAAAAACGCAGGCGGCGTTGAAAGCGCGGCGCTGAAGGTGGATATACCTGCATTCGGCGGCGGCACGGAGCAGCCGGGCGAATTCAAGATAACCATATCCGCGCCCAAGGGCGGCACGTTGACTGCCAGCAAGACTACTGCCGGTGCAGGCGATACCATAACCGTTACCGCAACTCCGGACGCGGGGATGCAGTTGGTTGCAGGCTCTCTTACCTATACGCTTGCCGTGGCAGGAGGTGAAACCAAGAAGATAGATAACTTCACCTTCACCATGCCCGCGGGCGACGTGTCGCTCACCTGCAAATGGGAAACCAAGTCCACTACCGTTGACGGTATAACCGGTTTCAGCATAAACGGCGTATCCGGCAGCATAAATCAGACCAACGGCACAATATCCGTCGTAATGCCCTACGGTACGGATGTATCCAAACTTGTGCCCGTTATATCCGGCAACAACATTACCGATATGACCCCGGGTTCAGGCGTGATGCAGAACTTCTCCAAGCCTGTAACTTACACCGTAACCCTTGCCGACGGCACTACAAAGACGTACATCGTCACCGTGTACGTCCAGTCCGGCACGGCTGCCGACCAAATGTGGGGGAAACTGACGGACTTCTATAATCAGGTTCCCTGGTGGAAGTACGCCGAGCATCAGCAAAGCTACGGCAAGTACCCCCGTTACTGGTAAGCCGAACAATCTAACTTAAGCTCCCGATAACACCCCCGCCCACCAAGGTTTTAACTGAGGTGAGCGGGGGTGAGATTTGTTACAATACCTCCGGCTACCGGACAGTATCATACAGATGCGAGCCGACAGGACTAGACGGAAATAAAAAACAAGAATCCATAGAATCAAACCCTACTGTCGACTAGGAACGGTTGGCTTTGGTCACTTTGTTTTTTTACGCATTACTGACTCTCAGCTGAACGTAAAAGCGTACGGAAACCAAAGTGAGTGCCATTATGTCTAGATGGAAGTAGCTCCCGCAAGAGAGGGCCTCGGCGAGACACAATCCGATGCAAAGGATCTTCTCCGCAACACAATCGTGGCCACCGTCAACAAGGTCTATCTGGATCGGTATCTGAAAGAATATCAAAAGCGGCGGGAAGAAGCCCCAGATGAACAACAAACATGATCGAGAATGTTTCGCTACCTCGTTCCGCTAAAGGAGCTGCACTACCTTGCAATGCTTGCGCGGCTATTCCTTGTGGACTTGCCGTTCGCAAACAGCATAAAACGCTGTTCGCCGCCAGCAAGCTTGAAAGCGAATAATATGAAGCAAATAAATCGGAATTTAATGAGGAAATTTATATGAATAAGAAAAAAGATTTTCTGTTATCGGTTGTTGGATTGGCAATTTCACTTGTAGGAGCGTTTATAGTATAGTTGCGGGCGTGCCGGCAGGACCGATACGTAAACATTTTGATGATGCTGCAATAACTGAACTTATGCGGCTTGAATGGTGGAACTGGGACGAGGAGAAAATCAGGCGTAACATAGAACGTATTCAGCATGGCAAAATAGAGATGCTTAAATAAAATGAAAAAACCCCTGCCTTAAGTAAAATGCTCCGAGGCAGGGGCGTATTTTTTAATCAATGGCCGGCTTTGCTCAGAATATCCTGTAATTCAAAACGGTATTTCTGCGCACAGTCGGGGTATTTTTCATGATCGACCTCGCCCAAAAACATGGCTGTCGGCCTTATCCAAAGCGAACCGTCCCCATACAGCTTTCTGTATATAACGTATTCTTCGCCTGTTTCGCTGTGCCGTGCGGTATCCTCTACCAAATAGTAATCGCCCTTAAAGTGGCGGTATACGCGCTTGAGTTTAAGCTCCTGCATTCAAAATGCTCCTTTCCGTAATAATGCCGGGAACGCATGCTCCCGGCAAAAGCTTACGCGCCTATTATTATGCGGTAAGTGCATCCACGCGGCTGATAAGATCATTCAGCGTATGAATGCTTTCTTCGTCCTCCACTATAAGGTCAAATTCATCTTCAACCTCAAGTATTATCTCGGTTAGATCAAGTGAATCGATGCGCCTGTCACAGGAACCTTCCCCGGTTATAGCGCGCGCGATATCCATGATCCGCTCACCATTTGACATAAAACGACCTCCGAATAATTGCTGATAAATAAATATGACGTATTATGCGCAAAAATCACGCAAACGCAATTCTACTGCAAATATCAGCCATTGTCAAGCAAGGGCATAACATATGACTTCCATATGGGGTGAAAGTGAAGTATAATACAAAAATGTTAATTTTGAAAGGAGCGGGCGATGCAGAAAAAGAAAACAGCTCATAATAAGGCAAACGAAACAAAAAACGACAATGTGGCGGCAAGGGCTACCGAAAAGGTGATAGTGGATAAGAAAACGCCTGAGGAAAAGAAAGAAGAAACTGAAAGGGAAGAAGTGCCAAAGAGCGGGAAGGCAAAGCTTATATCCATTTTGTCCGCGGTTGTGCTGGCGCTTATACTAATATTCAAGCCTGAACTTTTGCTGGGTGCTATAAATTCGGTCGCAACGGAGAGTGCCGACGGCGTGTATGCCGCATTTATAGACGTTGGCCAGGGCGACAGCATATTCCTTCGTTCACCGAATGGGAAAACCATGCTTGTTGATGCCGGCACGCCGGATTCATTTGACAGCATACAGAATGTGCTTAGCGAAGAGGGTGTGACTAAGCTGGACGTGGTAGTAATGACCCACCCGCACAGCGATCATATGGGCAGCATGAAAAGAGTGATAGATAATTACGACATAGGCACATTTTACATGCCGGACGCCGTGAACACCACAAGCTCATTCGACCGCATGCTCAGCGCACTTGAAAAGAAAAAGGTAAAGACCAAAGTGATATGGGGCAGCGCAAAAACCACGATAAATTGGGATGGCGACGTTGAGGTGCGTGTACTTTCGCCCATAAAAGGCGCTGATTATCAGGACAACCTTAACGACATGAGCGTTGTTATAAAGGTGACCTACGGCGAGACATCGCTGCTGCTCACGGGTGATGCCGAAAGCTATGCGGAGGAATTGATGATAGCATCAGAAAAGGAGCTGCTGCAGGCGGACGTGCTGAAAATAGGCCATCATGGATCGTCAACGTCCAGTTCACAAGCATTTCTTGACGCCGTGCAGCCAAAGGCGGTAGTCATATCGTTAGGTAAAAACAATGATTATGGTCATCCGCATAGGGAAACTATGCAGCGGCTTAAAAAGCTGGGAACAGAAATATACCGCACCGATGAACTCGGTACGGTACGGATGCTTTTTACCGAAAGCGAGGTACGTTTACTCAAGGGGAGCAAATAATTTTTCGAACAGTTCGCGCATTTTATCGGGCGGGAGTTTTTCTTTAGCCCTGTCGTATGTCAACAGCCCGTTAAGCTCGTCCTCAACGTCGCTCAGCTGCGTGTAAATGGCAGCGGATAGCCCTTTTGCGTAAGCGGGGGCTATTTCTTTTCCGTAAAGAGCGCTGAACGCTTCAAACAATGCTTCATCGGTTTTCATGCGCTTGTAGCCAAAATCCCTGCGGTTAAAGCAATGGCCGTTTATGCGGCGGTTGAAGCCGCCGAATTCGCTCAGAACAACGGGGCGGGCAAGCTTATCCGGCGCAAAAACGAACCGCTTGAAATACACATGCAGGCTTTTTACATCGCCAGCGCCTTGGTCATGCCAGCCGCTTGCGTGGTCGATCGTGCGCGTATCATCGAGTGATAGTATAACGTCGCAGGCTTTCGCCGCGTCAAACTGGCCCCAACCTTCATTGAAAGGCACCCACATGGCTATGCATGGACAATTATAAAGCTGAAGCACCATCTCTTTAAGTTCTGCATAATATTGCGCGCGGCCTTCTGCATTTGCCCTGCCGAAGCGCGCATAGTTGGCCTCGCCGTCGCTTATTTCGCCTATACCGAGCAGAGGGAGGGATACTACTGCAGTTTTGTATAGCTCGCCGCCGTTTGGCATATCCTGCCAAACCAGCATACCAAGCCTGTCGCAATGGTAGTAGAAACGCATAGGCTCGATCTTTATATGCTTCCTGAGAGTATTGTAGCCGTAGGCCTTCATGGTTAAAATGTCGTGTATAAAGGCTTCGTCGCTCGGCGCGGTATATAAACCATCAGGCCAATAGCCTTGATCCAATACGCCGTTGTGAAAATACGGCTTGTTGTTCAACATCAGCCGCGGCGCGCCGTTTGAGTCTATGTCTACGGAGAATTTTCGCATGGCGAAATAGCTTTTTACGCTGTCCTCGCCCATGCGCACGTCCATATCGTAAAGATAAGGCGATTCGGGGCTCCATGCGCGGAATCCAGACATGCTCATGCGTATAGGCTGATTGGCGGTACCATAGGCCACAACATCGCCCACACGGATAACGGTTTCCTTTTGCGAATCGGCATAATTGCTGAAAGCGGTTATTTCCACGGCACTTTGGTCAAAAAGCGGCGTAATGCTCAGTTCTTCGATATATTCTTCGCTTACGCTTTCAACCCATACTGTTTGCCATATTCCGCTCTGCGGGGTATACCATATTCCGCCGCGCTTTGTTTTCTGCTTGCCGCGAGAATGATATGACGCGTCCGAAAAATCGCGCACCTTAACGGTTATAACGTTTTCCTGACGAATATACGGCGTTATATCAATGGTGAAGGCGGTGTATCCGCCAACGTGGCTACCTGCATCGCAACCGTTTATGTATACCGTGGCTATTTGATCTACCGCGCCGAAATGCAGCAGTATGCGCCCATGGTTAAAGCCGGATGGAATATCGAAATGCCGCGTATACCAAAGCGACTCGTTCGGATGTACTGTGCGGTTTACGCCGGAAAGCTCACATTCGGGCGAAAAAGGAACGATTATTTCGCCGTCCATGGCTTCGGGCACCGTGTCGGCGGGGGTTATTGCGTACTGCCACACGCCGTTCAGATTGATATAGCTTTCGCGCCTTAGCTGCGGGCGCGGATATTCGCTGAGCATATTTGCCTTGTCAAGCTTTTCGCCCCATCTTGTTTTCATCTATCGTTCCTCCGTTAAAGTTTATGTCAATATGGAAAACCGCCGCCGACTTCAAGCACCTGCCCGGTTATGAACGATGCGCTGTCCGATGCAAGGAAAAGCATTGCGCCTGCAACATCGTCCGCTGTGCCGAGCCTTCCCAATGGTGTGCTGTCTATAAGCTGCTGCCGATCGGTTTCATCAAATTTAACCATCATGTCCGTATCTATAACGCCGGGGGCAATGCAGTTCACGCGAATGCCGGATGGGCCGAGCTCGCGGCTAAGCGCCTTCGTAAGGCCTATTACGCCCGCCTTTGCCGCCGAATACGCCGCTTCGCAGGAGCCGCCGTATATACCCCAAACAGAGGATACGTTTATTATGCTTCCGCCGCCGCGTCTGCGCATTGACGGGAGGGAGGCATGTATCATGTTATATACGCCGGTAAGGTCTGTATCTATAACGCGCCGCCATTCATTATACGCCATATCCTCAAGCATTGAATAATGCGCAACGCCTGCGTTGGCTATCAATATGTCTATGCCGCCGAGCGTAGAGCATATATATTCGGCCATGCCTTCCGCCGCAGCGGGGTCGGCAATATCGCCCTTGACGGGAACGGCCATTGCACGGAGTTCCGCCAACTGCTGCATAAGGCTTTGCATCGCGGCATCGTTTTCATGATAACCCGCGGCTATCTTGTAGCCCGCGCGGGCAAAATGCAGCGCCGCGCTTTTGCCTATCCCGCGAGAAGCGCCGCTTATCCATACGGTTTTTGCCATTGGATGTCCTCCGTTAAAAGCGTTAAAATGCTAAGATAAACAATATCATAAAATCGCACATTTTTCCATAGCTCTGCGCACAATTGGTCAAAATTAAGTAACTAATTAAATTGTTTAATTATTCGCTAAGATGCGATATAATATACGATGTTACTCAGAGATGAAGGAGAGAATAATGGAGCAAAAGAAAGCGCGTAAGGCCGGCATAATGGACATTTTGCGCAGCCCGTACGCACATCAGTTTTTCAGAAAGTACAAATGGAGTTATCTTCTGGGCATGGCTATACTTATAGTGATAGACAGCGCGCAGACGGAGGTTCCCCGCATAGTCGGCCAGGTCATAGACGGAATAAAGTACACGACCATTGATGAATCCGGCTTTGCGTCTGCAATCATAAGGATGGCCGTTATAGCCGTATTGGTTCTGGCGGGCAGGATAGGGTGGAGATACTGCATATTCGGTGCGGCAAGAAAAATAGAGCGCGATATGCGAAACGATCTTTTCAGCCATCTTAACACGCTGCCTGTATCGTATTTCCATGAGCATAACGCGGGCGAGATAATGGCATACATGACCAACGATATCGAGGCCGTGCGCATGACGTTTGCGGCAACGATAATGATGGGTCTTGATATGATAACCATCGGCGTCACCACGCTGCTGAAGATGATATTCCAGATAGACTTCAGGCTGAGTCTTGTTACAGTGATACCGCTCAGCATGGTCGCTTTCGTAAGCATGTTTGTCGGGCGGGAGATGCATAAGCGCTTTACCAAACGGCAGGAAGTGTTTGCCAAGGTTTCCGATTTTGTGCAGGAAAAGCTCAGCGGCATAAAGGTGATAAAGGCCTTTGTTCAGGAAGAGAAGGAAATAGCGGCGTTTGAAGCTGTCAACAGCGAATCGCGCACGGCGAACATAAGGGACGCGAAGGTGCAGGCGTTCATGTTCCCGTTTATGCACATGATCGCGGGCTGCTCCATGGCGATAGCCATAGCCTACGGCGGATATATAGCGATACTCGGCCGCATAACCGTGGGTGACTTTTCGGCGTTCGTGCAGTATCTTAATATGCTTGTATGGCCGATAGCATCCATAGGCAGGATAATAAACGTTGTAACGCGCGGCTCAGCCTCGCTGAAGCGTGTTGAGAGCGTTTTACATACAGAATCCGATATAAAGGATGCTTTGCCTGAAATAGCCACTACTGAGCCCGTTAAGGGCGAAATTGAGGCACGCGAGCTTACGTTCCGCTATCCCGGTACGGATAGGGATGTGCTGAAGGATATATCGTTCCATATTGAGCCGGGGCAGACGCTTGGCATAGTGGGTCGCACGGGCGCGGGCAAGACCACGCTTGTGAGCCTTATGCTAAGGATAATAGATCCGGACGACGATATGCTTTATATCGGCGGCAGGGAGATACACACAATACCGCTGCAAACGCTAAGGGCGTCAACCGGCTATGTTATGCAGGACAACTTCCTTTTTTCCGATACCATACGCAACAACATTGCGTTTGGCGACCATACCAAGTCATTTGAAGAAATTCAGCAGGCGGCGAAGATGGCATGTGTGCACGACAACATAGTTGATTTCCCCGATGGATATGAAACTATGGTTGGCGAACGCGGCGTTTCGCTTTCGGGCGGACAGAAACAAAGGATATCCATTGCGCGTGCGCTGATACTTGATCCTGAAATATTGATACTGGACGATGCGCTTTCTGCCGTTGATACCGATACGGAAGAAAAGATACTTGAAAATCTGAAAACGCTGCGCCACGGTAAGACGAATGTAATTATTGCGCACCGTATTTCTACGCTGCAGAATGCAGACAAGATAATTGTTGTCGATGGATCAAGAATAATAGAGGAGGGCAACCACGAAGAGCTGGTAGCCCAAGGCGGAATGTATGCGGATCTATACCGCAGGCAGCTGCTTGAAAAGATGAAGAAGGAGGAATACAAGCTGTGAGCATGAGCAAGGCAAAAGAAAAAACGCTCTCGCCAAACCGCCGCCTTCTCAGATACGCGCGGCCGTACATAGGCTATTTTATGCTGGCGTTTGCGATAATACTGGTGCTGGTATGGCTTGAACTGTATCAGCCGCAGATATTGGGCGAAGCGGTGGATGAATGCGTTGCAAAATATGAAAAGATATCCAGCAATGGTTTCAGCATAGAGGAATTGAAAAAACTGCGGGCAGATGACCTGAGCAAGATCATAAAGCTTGGCCTATTGTACTTTGGCACGGTTATTGCCGTGATGGTACTTACATATACGCAGGCAAGCATACTGGCCACAACGGGGCAAAAGATAATATATAACCTGCGCAACGATATATTCAGCCACATGATGAAGCTGCACATAGGCTTCTATAACGATAACCCTATAGGCAGGCTGGTCACAAGGGTAACTAACGACTGCGAAACGGTGAATGAAATGTTCACGAGCGTTATAGTGAATATACTGAAAAGCTTTTTTGTGCTCGGCGGCGTTATAGTGATGATGCTCAGCTACAATGTTAAACTGTCGCTGTATATATTTATCGTTATCCCGTTCATAACCGTTGCAACGTTTGTTTTCCGAAAGGCCACGCGGAAGATTTATCGCGTAATGCGCGCCAAAATATCCGAACTGAACGGCTTTGTGGCGGAGCATGTATCCGGCATGAAGGTAGTGCAGGCATTTACGGCGGAAAAAGATGTTAAGGATGACTTTGAAGCAAGGACAGAGGAACTGCGCGGAATAAACATGAAGCAGCTTATGGCGTTTGCTCTGTATAGCCCCGTGCCGTACGTTATGAACATAACGGCTCTTGCGATACTGATATTCGTTGGCGGCCATATGGCGATAGATGGAGTTATAACCATAGGTACCATGATAATATTCCAGCGGTACATAAATAATTTCTTCCAGCCTATACAGGAACTGGCGGAGCAGTTCAACACCATACAATCCGCAAACGCTTGCGCGGAGCGTATATTCTGGCTGCTGGATACGGAACCGCAGATAGAGAATGCACCGGATGCGGTGAGCATGGATAACTTTAAGGGCAAAATAGTGTTCAAGAATGTTTGGTTTGCCTATAAGGACGAGGACTGGGTGCTCAAGGATGTATCCTTCACGGTTGAACCCGGGCAGCGTGTGGCGTTCGTTGGAGCAACGGGCGCGGGCAAAACCACAATACAGAACCTTATCTGCCGCTATTATGACATTCAAAAGGGCAGCATAACAATAGACGGCATAGACGTTAAAAAGATAAAGCTGGAGGATCTTAGACGCAACATAGGCCAGATGCTGCAGGACGTGTTCCTGTTCACCGGAGACGTGAAGGACAACATCCGCCTGAATGAGAAGAACATCACGGATGAGGATATAATTGCGGCGGCAAAGACCGTTAATGCGGCAAGCTTTATTGAAAAGCTGGATGGCGGCTATTCGCACCATGTTATAGAGCGCGGAGCGGCTTTCTCGGCAGGGCAAAGGCAGCTTATATCGTTTGCACGCGCGCTTGCATTCAAGCCGTCTGTGCTTATATTGGACGAAGCTACGGCCAATATAGACACCGAAACAGAATCGCTTATACAGGATGCGCTCGGTAAGATGATGGAAGGTCGCACAACGATAATGGTCGCGCACAGGCTTTCCACAATACAGAATGCGGACAACATAATTGTTATGCACAAGGGGCGCATAGTTGAGGAAGGCACGCACCAGGAGCTGCTTGAGAAGGGCGGCATATATTATAAATTGTATAAGCTGCAATATGAGCATGATGCCGCATAATGCATAAAGTTACAGACAGGCCGCGAAAGCGGCCTGTTTTTATGCGAATTAACTCATACTTATACAACATGAGGCAGGCATAAGTATATATTCTTAACGAAATCTTTATACAGAAAAAATGTGAAGGAAATTTTAACTATAAATCAAACACTTTGTGAATTGTTTTTTAACATTAAAATGAAATGTGAAGAAACAGGAATTTACGCAGTAACATGCGAGATTATAGATATATAAGCAATAATTACAAAGTGAATATATAAGTATTGTGTAAATAATAACATGTATAAAGAAGATGTTAATTCAAATTTTCCATTGAAAAAAGCATTGTGATTCGTAATAATATTTAGTAAACTGATACTAAATCAGAGCAAAAAAGAATAGGGGTGTTCTTATTTGACTCGGACAAATCTTAGGAGGAATATCACAACATGAACGACATTCTGCTCCCCATTGTGCAGACGATCAATGCGTATCTGTCTGACTACGTACTTGTAGTGCTGCTTTTAGGCTGCGGCCTCTACTTCTCCATCCGCACCAAGTTCGTGCAGGTTCGCTGCTTCGGCGAAGGCATGAAGAACGTGT
>OLSD01001948.1_pt1 | contig 15542 bp, 14 predicted proteins | sample 1672211 | NCBI WGS metagenome assembly OLSD01 (sample SAMEA3136659, study PRJEB25190) | human gut metagenome | reverse complement strand
AAATATTTCGCTGGTAACGTAATATTGCTTAATCTATAAACCACATATTTAGGAGAATATGTCAAGACATTTATATAAAAAATCCAGAATATAAGCCCTGAATTGTTGAATTTTCAGCATTCTGGGCTTAAGTTGACCACATTGGGGTCAGACCCCAGTAAGGAAAAATAAAGATAATTAAAGTGAAATAAAATATTTCTTAAAAATGTATAAAATCCAATGCGAATGTTGGATTAATTGAGAAATAAACTTTGGAGCATATTATGGTAGATGTTGACAGTTTACAATTTCGAAGGCATTTACCATAATATGTCATCTTGAATTAAGGGGTGTAGCTTTGCTTGAAAAGCAGACTGATTTTAGATATGAAAGTAGTCCAATTATAATTATAGATATTAAAGGAAAATGATATAAGATAACAATGAGGTTAGACCCGAGTATAAAGAATATTAGCGAAGGATGTACTGATATGTGCAGTGGTAACGGTGAACAATAAGTAATCTATGCAGAAAATGTTTTTTGCCTAAAATAGTTGGAATATTGCAAAAATATATTGCTATAACGGAAGATTACATATATGAGGAGGTATCTTTATGCACTTGGATATAGAAGATAGCAGTCTTGAAAGTTTGTTGCAAAATTATAAGGATTATATCGGAGAATCATGGGTAAATGGTGTAGTGAATATTATAGGTGGCTGTTCATTCAACAGTATCCAGACTGGGATGAAGATGAGTTTGACGAAGAATAATGTGATGCTTACGTCTGGCGAGAGTTAATTTTACAGGAAGTTAAGAGGGATTTGAAAGATGTAGGTCTGATATTATAAAAAAGATTGTTATTGGTCCAAAATGTAAAATCGATGTTTGTGATATGAAAATATTATTTAGAAAATGTCACTATATTAATGACACTGACTCAGAGAGCATTAAAATTGTGAAATCCAGGTGTCCGTATATATAGTCCATAAATTTGAAAGAAATAGCTACTTGGAATTTAATGTGATATAGTATAATTGAAACAAAGTATGGTTGCATATAGTTGTAATTTGGTTTGAGCAGCAGTATCATTGCTTTTGAAACAAGATTATGACGGCAAACAGGGCACATTTTTAAAAGGAATGTGTTTAAAAATGGAGGAGTTGAAGATGAAAACTGGATTTAGAAAAGCAGTGGTTATGTTTATAGATGTTTTAGGATCACAAAATAGAGAGAATTTTGATGAATGGTATAAAGTTATGAGCGTTTTTAGTTCAATGGTAAGGCGCGAAAAAGAATTAGATAAAGCTCATCCATTGGCTGTTTATAAACGCGAAACACATGTTTTTTCAGATTGTGCTTATATTATTTATGATTATAAAGACCATGTTGAAGATAATAAAAAAGATATATACGAATTAATGGGGATAGCTTGTTATAATACAGAAAAAGTAATATATGAGTTCTTAAAAAATGGATTTATAGTTCGTGGTTCCATTACATATGGTGATTTGTTTTATGATAATGAAAACAATATTTGGTTTGGACCGGCGATGAACAGGGCATATTATTTAGAAGCAAAACAGGCACGATTTCCAAGAATTATTGTGGATCCTCAATATGCTGAAAAATTATATGAATTTAATGAGTCTAAGTATCGTAATAATCCTGAAAAAAAATCAACGAATGGTAAAATATTGTGGAAGGATATTGATGGACTTTTCTATTTGAACTATTTAAATAGTATTAAACAGGGATTGAATCACATTGAAGGAGAATATATTATTGAGAATACTTTGAAATTGTGTGAGAGAGAAAGAAATATAAAAAGAGATACAAAAGAATTGCAGGAATCTGTTAAAGAAAAATATGATTGGTTGGAAAAGTATATATTAAGCTGAGAAAAATATCATATAAATAAAAAGTAGAGAAGCGAAAGTCAATTGTCATGTTTCAGAATCCCATTGGTGTCTTTCGCAGAAAGGCGGAATATAGAAATGGAAAAACATATACAGGAATTTAATATAAATGCGTATAAGGGCATTCATGATTTAAAGTTAAAGAATTTGAATATGATAAATATTCTTACAGGTGATAATAATTCTGGGAAAACCAGTGTCCTGGAATTGCTTTCGACATTAGACAATCCTGAGAATACGGGAGCATGGGTATTATGTTCGAGAATGGATAGTTTGCGAGTCCGGGAAAGATTATACTTTAATGGATTTTTCAATATGTTTCCGATTGAAGAGGATAAAAAAGAAATATCATATACGTTTGCAGATGCTGATAATAGATTGAATACGGTTGATCTTAAAGCTGAAATTCAGGAAACTCAAATATCTGAAAGAGAAATGTACCGTCTTAATGGCTTGAGTAAAACAGGTGGATCTAAAGCAGAGGATGAAATAATAGATGCAGTTTGCATGTGCTTATTTACGTATATTAATGATGAAGTGGTTAATAAAGATACAATTTATGATTTTCAGACTCGAATTTCAAGATTTGTAAATAAGAAAGCATATTTTTTTAGAACCGAGTATGTTTCACCGGTAGATCATGCACGTAATTTGTTTAATTTAAATGATATATTGTCTGATTCGGAACTTTATGAGGAAATGATGCATATTCTTCGGGCATTTGATGAAAATATTATTAATGTCAATGCTTTAAAAGATGACAGGAATCCATTTAATACGGAGTATATGATTTTAACCAAAAATCATCCAAAGGCCCTGCCGTTAAATGCATATGGTGATGGAATGAAAAAAGCAGTGCTTTTATTAAGTGCAGTTGTTAAAGCTCGAGATGGTATTTTATTACTGGATGAATTTGAAACTGCGATTCACACATCTGCGATGAATTCTATTTTTTCCTGGCTGCTTAAAAGTGCTCTGAAATTGAATGTGCAGGTATTTTTGACTTCTCATAGTAAAGAGGCAATTGAGAAAGTTTTGGAGTGTGATACGGAACTGCAGCCTTATATTAATTTATATACTTTATATAATTATGAAAATAGAAATTATGTACGTACAATGAATTGTCAAGAGGCAATTAATGCAAAAGACAATTTAGGACTGGAGTTAAGATAATGAATAATGTTATATTATGTGAGGGATCGACAGATTATTTCTTACTACAATATTATATGAGGGAAGCTCATGAATGGAATGATGATAGAACAATTCAAACTGGTATATTAAAAATGCCAGGACAGAAATCGCGAAATTTAAGAAAAAATAACAATATACTTACTATAATGGCTGTCGGGGGATGCAGTAAATTGGGGAATGGTTTAGAAGCTGTATTGAATAAAAATTTTTTGACACAACCGAATCTTTCTGATGCATTCAATAAAATTGTTATTGTTACCGACAGGGATGAAGCTGGGACGGAACAATCTTTTATACAAAGAGTACAGCAGGTTTTAAATAGCCATAACGTGAATTATTCTACTTTGTCAAACAATTGTTGGGCAGACTGTTCTATGTTGAATCAAATGGGCGTAATTATAAATTTCTCTATATTATTATTAATTATACCATTTGAAGAAAATGGAGCTATCGAAACGTTTTTATTAAATGCCATAGGAAATAAGGATGCATATGATAAAACTATGATAAATAAATGTAATCAATTTGTTGATCAAATTGATCCCAATAAAAAGTACTTAACTTCTAGACGGTATATTACAAAAGCAAAGTTTGATACATATTTTTCAATTCGAACACCTGTTGAACAATATACTGAAAGACAAAATATTTTGAAGAATGTAAAATGGGAAAAATATAGTGATATCCAAATAGCCTTCAAAAAGTTAGGTGATTTGTGATTTTATCATTTGAATTGATGATTTAGATAAGATGTAATTGATTATATGAATATGGAAAATTTATATAAATACTATTAGAAGCATTATTTGCAAACAAAACACTTATGATCACCGGAGGTACAGGTTCTTTTGGAAACGCAGTATTAAACCGTTTTCTGAAGACAGATATTGGGGAAATCAGAGTTTTTTCCCGTGATGAGAAGAAGCAGGATGATATGCGTCATGATTTCCAGGCGAGAATGCCGGAGGTTGCGGACAAGATTAAATTTTACATAGGGGATGTCCGTGATCTGCAGTCTGTAAGGGGAGCAATGAAAGGAGTAGATTATATTTTCCATGCGGCAGCGCTGAAACAGGTTCCGTCCTGTGAGTTTTTCCCTATGGAAGCAGTTCGTACCAATGTAATCGGTACAGAAATGTTCTGACAGCTGCCATTGAGGAAGGAGTAGAGAGTGTGATCTGCCTTTCTACAGATAAGGCGGCTTATCCTATTAATGCCATGGGAATTACCAAGGCAATTGAAGAGAAGGTAGCAGTTGCCAAGTCCAGAATGTCCGGTAAGACGAAGATCTGCTGTACCCGCTATGGAAATGTTATGTGCAGTCGTGGTTCTGTTATTCCGCTGTGGATCGATCAGATCAGAAATGGAAATCCCTATCACTCTGACTGAGCCGTCCATGACTCGTTTTATCATGTCTCTGGAGGAAGCTGTAGTACTCGGGGTCAGACACTATGAGCTATTTCTAGATGTTTTGTGTTTTTCTATGCAGGATTTTTAGTCAAAAAGTGTTGGCAATCATGCATGTATTTATATGGAACGCTTGTGAATAGAAAAAAAGTCTCTGCCATTCTATTTGGTATTCTATGGATAGGAATTGTGGTTTTGGCACAGATGACAGAAGAAGCTGAGTGGATGTTTCTGATTGCAGCTGTGGTGGGAATTCTCTTTTGGGTTCAAGTTGTTGGTTGTTTGAAAAATTCTCCTATTGGCAATGTTTACAGAAATGCGGACAGCGTTCTTTGCAATTATATTTGTTCAATGGTTTTTTACTTGTAATTTCAAGAACATTGATAATTAATGTTCTGAAAATCAGGAACCCTTGGATTATTGTCGGTGCTAATATGGTTTTCACACTGGGGGTTTCCATGCTTATCATCGAGATTTTGAGCAAAAATAAGTTGGGAAGATTTATCTTGGGTGAATAGAAAGGAATGTGATTTTTTTGCATACAGTTTGTGATAAGGAAAAATGTACAGGATGTAAGCTTTGAATTAAGTCATAGATAATAAGAGACTGAGTATTGAGAAATGCTGTAAGGTAATTTTTACTAAAAGCCTTAGAGAAACTTTCATATTCGATGAACTTGATAAAAATGATAGCGGATAAAATAGAATTCACAAATTCAGAGTTCAAAAAAGCAGGATTAGATATCAGACAGGCTTTGCAGTTTTAATACAAAGGAGAATTTAAAACAGATGGTAAAAAATATTATGAGAGATCCGTTATTTCTCTCACAGAAATCAGAAACAGCAACGAAAGAAGATCTTCAGATCGGAAGAGACCTGATGGATACATTAAGAGCGAACAGAGAACGATGCGTCGGAATGGCAGCGAACATGATCGGAGTGAAGAAGAATATTATTATCGTAAATATGGGATTTGTCGATATCGTAATGTTTAACCCAGTCATTGTTTCAAAGAGTGAGCCTTTTGAGACAGAAGAGGGATGTCTGTCATTGGACGGAGTCCGTAAGACACTTAGATATCAGAATATCGAAGTGGAATATTATGATTTTGCCTGGAAGAAACAGCACCAGAAATTATCCGGCTGGACTGCACAGATTGTACAGCATGAAGTGGATCATTTGTCTGGAAGGCTTATTTAAACGATAAAATAGTCAGGTGTTTGGAAGATTTTTGCAGATGCGATGCCAATTGTAGAAGCGTTGCTGTAAAGAACAGAAAAGATAAAAACTGGTGGTGAATGTATGGCACAGAGAACAGTTGCCTTATGTGATGGTAAATATATAGGAATTGAATCTATTTACACAGTAATTGATGGTATGCAGATTAATATTCCGGATAAACTGGCTGCTCTCAGAAAAAGAAGCAGGCGAAATGAGTTATTTTGTCCGTGTGGATGTGGAAGAAATCTGATTCTTGTCGCAGGTGATAAAAAACTGCGTGAGCAACATTTTCGTGTGAAAGCTGGAACTGGAGAATATGAATGTGAGGTACTGGAAGAGGGAAAAATTTCCATTGATTCCAAAATTGTACTGAAATGCTGGCTGGATGATAAGCTGAAAGCGGAGGATATTGAATCCAGAGTTCCAATTGACACAGTGGAAGACACAAACAGAAAACCGGAGTTTACTTTTCTGTCACGGAAAAAGAAGTTTGCCATTCGTTATTGGAGAACGCGTGCATTTATCAGGGATGACAGATTACAGATAATACATGGAAATCTTTCAGGAATAAAAGTGCTATATATTGTAGATGAGTCTAATGGAGGCAGTTCTGGGCAGTATCCGGAAGCTTTAATGAGACTTCAGAAGATACAGAAGTACTGTCTGCTTTTATCTGTTCAGGAAATGGATTATGACAGTGCGAGGATGGAAGCAGTATTTTATGATCAGAATCTGGATGGCTTTTGGGAAGAAGTTAGTTTTGCAGAAGCACCTTTAAAAGATTTTTCGATTAATGATGAGCTGGAAGTTGCGCTTGCAGACAAAACTCTGGATGAACTTTTTTCTGAGGCAAAGGAGAAGTATAAGAAACAACAGGAAAAAGAAGCAAGGAATCGTGAAAAAGAAAGGAAACGCCAGGAAGAGGAACTTCACAGATTAAAATTAGAAGAAGAACGCCGCCGCCAAGAGTATCAGAGACAGATGGAAGAACGTATGCAGGAGGAAGAAAGACTTCGGAAAGAGCAGGAAGAACGAATCCGGGAACTGGAACGAATTTGTCTGGAACAGGAAGAAGAGAGGCGTATTCAGGAGAAACGAAGAGAAGAAGAATTTAAACAGAATCTGGAGTCAGCTTTGTCTCAGCAGGAGAAACAGGTAAGAGATGCAGAGGACAATCGTTGGATTAGATGTGAGTTTTGCGGAAAGATTGCTAAAGAAGAGGAATTTTCATCTTACGGTGGACCCGGAAAAATCAATCTTGGGACATGTAAAGAATGTGCAAAATACAATCTGACAGCACAGGAAAAGACAAAAGTACATAATGAGACAGTAAAGAAACGGTATGATCCTGCAATATGTCCAGAGTGCGGTGGCAGACTGCGTGAACGTAGTGGCCCTTATGGGAATTTTATAGGGTGCAGCAATTATCCAAAGTGCAGATATGTCAGACGGAGCAGAAGATAAAAGAAAGCAATATGTGAATCTGGAATATCAGTGTCTAAACGGCAGAGAGTCCTCTCGGGGTCAGACCCCATGAAGAAGTAGTGAAAGAGAAGAAATAATCAGAACAGGAGATGGTTGATATGATTTTGTATCACGGAAGCAATATGACTGTAGAAAAGCCGAGACTTATTAAGCAAAATCGGTATCTTGATTTTGGGTTCGGATTCTATACTACTACTAATCGTGATCAGGCAGTGAATTTTGCACAAAAGGTTACGGAGCGACGTAAAAAGCTGAAGATTCGGAAGTTGTTCAATCAGCTGGTATTTGGAACTGAGAAATCGTTACAATATCTACATTTTGAGGGGAGGGAACTTGTATGAATGAAAATCAGTTTAGTGCAATGCTGGCGATTATTGTGCCACCTATTATTGAGCTGATTACTAAAAACAGCAATGTAGATGATGCTAAAGCGATATCTCGTTTTTATCAATCTAAGCTTTATCAGGAACTGGCAGATGAAAAGTCAAAGCTGTGGCATTATAGTCCTATGACATTATATACAATGTATCAGGATGAACTTTTGACAGGTTCCTATGATTACCCGGAGGAGGCGTGAGAGATGAGCAAAGAATCGAACTTTTTAATTTACTGTATGGAACGGTATCGTTATTTTAAAGGACTTTCCGGGGCTGATGTGGCAAAAAACTTTGAAAAATATGATATCTATGGGTATATAACAAAGTATTTTGAATCACTGCATACAATGGGAGATAATTGTATTGTGCAGGACATTGATGATTATATCAGCAGTATAACTGGGAACAGAAAGAAAGATATCTGAAGACTTTGAATTTACCTCTCGGGGTCAGACCCCATGAAGATTCGAAGAAAAGACAGGAAACGGTTGGAAGAAGATACTGTGGTATAGCGGGAAGATAGCGTTCATCTTTTCGGTAAGCATTGAGATGTTGCAATTATTGCTTAGATTGGGTACGTTTCAGCTATCGGATATCTTCTACAATACAGTAGGTGGAATGCTCGGTGGTTTGGTGTACTATGTGACGATGAAGGCAAGAAAGCATCTGTAAAATTGAAGATCGGAAATGTGCGGAGTTTTTATTGCAGGTTATATTGAATCGTAATGACCTTAAAGTGATAAGTGTTACCAGTCAGTATGCAATAAAAAACTTACAGGGGCGATCGGTCAGATTGGATATTCTGGCAGTAGATCAGCAGAACCGGGTGTATAATATCGAAATTCAAAGGAATAATAAAGGTGCGGGTGTAAAAAGAGCCAGATATAATAGTAGCCTGATTGATGCGAATGTGACAGAGCCGGGTGATCAGTATCAGGAATTAAATGAAACTTATGTGATCTTTATTACAGAAAATGATGTGCTGGGAGAGAATCTCCCGATATATCATTTTGACCGCATTATCAGGGAAACCGGAAAGATGTTTAATGATGAATCGCATATTATATACGTGAACTCACAGATAAAGGATGAAACAGCACTGGGAAAACTTATGCATGATTTTCCTGTACAAATGCGAAAGATATGTATTATGAAGTTCTGGCTGACCGTGTGCATTATTTTAAAGAAGATGAGAAAGGGGTGGCGGTAATGTGTAAAGCGATGGAAGATATACATTGATTAGGAATAAATTAGGAGAACAGCTACTGAAAAAATTAAAGGAAACGAAAGGACAGATGGTGGCGGTTGATACAATTGATAAAGAAATAAAACAACTTGAATTGAAGAGAAGAAAAATCATGGAGGAAATGAGTGATTCCACTAAAGTATCAGAAGAATGAGAATCTTGAGAAAAAGTATTATAAATTAATTACTCAATCAAGAAATAAGAGGTTTATCGAAAAAATAGATGAAAAGTGTGATTACTATTTTAAAATGCAATTTGAGGATATTGTCTGCGCATCGCCAGAAAAATTAAAACAGTTACATTTTTGGGTGAAGGATAGCCCTGATTATGAACAGGTGAAAGAGGAATTTAAACATATATCATCTGTAAAACAACGTAATTATATAGTTAACACTTTGTTTCAGAATATGCCCAAAGAAGCTAAACTATTAATTTATAAACAGGTGGGACAGAATGTATGCCCTTATTGCAACAGGAATTTTATTGAAAATTTAAAAATTGTTAAAAATAGAAATGGCAGGAATCCTGTTGGAACTTTTGAATTGGATCATTTTTATTCAAAAGATGAATTTCCGATGTTTGCGGTTTCGCTTTATAATTTGATTCCGGTCTGTGGAACTTGTAATAGAATAAAAAGTAATACGATTTTTAAAGTAAATCCATATTTGATGTACAATAAAAAAGATAATATTTCATTTGAATATAATATTCTCGGCAGTAACTATATGGAAAATGAACACGAGTTGGAAATTAAGATAAAATCTTCGAGTAAAGAGGCTTTAGAAGATGCTCAAAAGCTCCGATTAGAGGAAGTATATAATCGACATAAAGATATTGTTCAGGAAATAATTAAGAAAATGAAATATTATAGCCCAGAATATATAGAATGTCTGTTTAAAGATACGGGAACATTGTTTCAAAGTAAGGATGAATTATATCGTTTGCTGTATGGCGGTTATGCGAATCCAGACGAATTTGGGAAAAGACCTCTATCAAAATTTATAAAAGATATTTATCAAAATACAAAAGAAGGATTGGGTGGATTTGATATTTTCAGCAATGTTGATGTAGATACTTAAAAACAGTTCTTGCCAGAAGCATATTGGCTCAAACTCCATTAAGGTGACCGAACAATGGAGATCAGCTACCTTGTCAAACAGTATTGATTGATGTATCATTAATAATGTGTTAAAGTATAGATACATTGATGACGTATTTATTTGGGAAATATATTTCACGTTATTTTAGATAAACTGGATTAATCATGTTGAGATGATAATCGTATAATAAAACAAGGATGGAGTTCCTGGAATTACATCCTTGTTTTTGAAATGGATATTTAAGGGAAGGGAAGAAAACAGATATGGCAGAATCACTGTTAGAGATTTATAATCAGATTAGTATTCAACAGTATAAAACAGATATGGGCTTTAAGGCACTGGTAGAGGGGGTACATGAAAATCTTTTTGTGATTCCGGAATACCAGAGAAAGTATCGTTGGAGCAAAGAACAGGTTGAAGAATTGGCAATTTCTTTGATTCGTGATTTTCCAATTCCCCCTATCTATACCTTTCGAAATGAATCAGGACAGTTAGAAATTTTGGATGGACAACAAAGAGTGATGAGTCTTTATTTTTATTTCAGAGGAAAGTTCTTTAAAAGCCCGAAAGAATCGGTATTTGATTATAGTGACTTGAATATAGATGAGCAAAAGAATTTCGAAGAAATATTAGAAGAAAAATATCATAACATTACACCTACACAGTTTTTTATGACATTAGATGGAAAAAAATATGACATTAGTTATGATACACTTCCGGTGATGCTTAAGAGAAAGATTGACTATAGAACCATATCAGTAATCGAGATTAAAATATCAGAAACTGAAAAAAGAGATGTGATATTACATAAAATATTTACTAATTTAAATAATGGGGGAACAAGGTTATCCTCTCAGGAATTACGAAATGGAATTTATCCATGTACATTTAGCCGAATGATAAATAATCTGAATAAGCAAAATGCAAGGTGGAGAGAACTATATGGAAGAATTGATGAAGAATGCAAAGATATAGAGTTTTTATATCGCCTTTGTGCTATGAAAAAATATGTAGAATATGACGGTGTTGAATTTAAGGTAAATGATTATAAAAATTCTGTTAATAAGTTAATTGATCATTTGGCGGAAGAGGCATATGGTTTTGATATAGAAGAGGTTAAAAAGTACCAGAGAAGTTTGAAGAAGTTTATTGATTTATTGGATATTTCAAAACAATATTTTGTAAAGACATTTTTATTAGAAGGTCTGTTTGTTGTATGGGAGAAAACGGGGATACGTCCAGAAAAATTTACAGATAAGATCTGTAGCAGAATAGCTGGGGATAAAACAATTAAGGAAACGCAGCAGGGCGGAACCATTTCGATAACCAATATGAATAAGAGGTGGAAACGAATATATGAAATCTTATCAGACAATGTTGGATAGAGTGTGCAATAGCATCATCAGTGGAAATTTGGAATATAAAGATACGATTATAATCGGGGATAATTCCAGTGGTAAGTCAGATGTATTAAGACAATTAGTGCAAAATGATAAGGAAGAAAAGTTTTATTTTATAGATGCGGTAAATCGATATTTTGATATTGAACAGATTACACCGGATCTAGTTCAGAAGATAAATTATTCCAAAGAAATCAATAAACAACGTTTGGACGAGGATACATTTAACTATAAAGATACGTTTTATTATGGTGGAATTCCCAGAGCAATAGAAGATTTTTATGTCAATTACAGTTCGCAAATTAAAGCATTGATGGATGAGTTTCTTCAAATTTCTTTTTTGATATGTCGGGGAGAAGTGGGATGGAATGCATATGTTAATGATACTCGTGTTGATCTGTCCAGCGGATATCAGGCATTGATTCGCATTTTTATGGAAATATTGTATTTTTCTGATACAAAATCAAGTGGAACGATTGTTATTGACGAAATAGATGAGTTTTTATCAGTAAAAAATAGTGGGAGAATATTAGGATTTTTGAAAGGAAAATTTCCACAATTAAATTTTATTGCTACAACACATTCCGCAGATTTGATTGCAAATGCGGAAGAGACGAATTTGATTTTATTATATGGAGAAAATTTTGAAATATTAGATGCAGGAGATTTTTCAAGTATATCGCAAGTATATGATATTTTTAGTGTTTTTTTTGAAGAAAAGGAAAAAAATGATAAAAAAAAGCGAGATGATATACTAAGAAGGCTTTTTAATAATAAAATGTCGGGAATCTGGAATTCAGAAGACGAAGCAGAATTACGAGAAATAAAAGAGCAGGAACTTACAAAAGCACAAAAGTTGATTGTTAAGCAGATAGAGGAGTGGCAAGTTTGATAGAAGAAAACTGGTTACTGGATATTCCAAGTTTTTCCCCTCAATATGATCATGGAGTGGACTATGGTTATAAGAATAGGTCGGGAGAAAATTTAGAAGCCCTTTTAAGAAAAACCAGCAAGAACCACTGTATGTATTGTTATTCATTATTAAGAAATGATCGGGTCAATATAGGGCATTTAGAACACAGTATAGAGAAAAGTCTTGATGAGGAACATTTGACAGAATGTATACCAAACATGGCAATAGCATGTCCGAATTGTAATATGTCTTTAAAACGTGTAGGAGAAAAGAAAAGGCTGGAAGAATTAAAAGAGGCGAAAAAGAAATTTTTATCGGAAGTACAGTGTGACGGAAAGCAATGTACAGAGGAATGTGAAAGCTATAAGAAGTTAAAAAAGGAATACTGTAAAAAATCGAGAATTATTTTGCAGCCATTTGGAGTAATAGGAGAAAACTCAAATAAGGAATACAGGATGCAATATGATGTGTATAATGCACAGTTTGTTCCAAGTGAAAAATATTCTTACACGGATGAGGACATAGATTATATAGAACATCATATCAATCAGTTCCGGTTAAATGATGTGGGTTTTAAAACAAAAGCATTAGCAGAGTTCGTAGAGGATGTTATAAATGCGGATGGAAAATACAGGGAAGATCGCGAATATCCGAATTACATTGTTGATTTGTTCAAAGAGAAAATAAAAGAATTGAATCAAGAAAAAGTATTGAAACTGTGTGAACAAATACATATTAAGAATATGTTACTGTTTAGGAGTTAACTGAGTTAAGTAACACACGCAATGATGAAAGAATTAAAAAGATTGTGACCAGATTTCGAATATCCGCTTGACTTACAACAAGAAGGAAAAGGTAACCCTTCCAGAGTCATTCAGTTCCGTACTTTATAGTTTTATTGAAATCCAGAACTGTGGACAGAAGCAAAAAAATGTAGAGAATATATCAACATATGAAAAACGGAGGAGAGAGAGTTATGTTCGATACCATTCATCATAAAAAATGCTCCAGCTCGTGTAAATTATCCGGAAGCATTGGGATTACGCCATCTGGCATTTAAAGTTGAGAGTGTAGATGATACAGTAAAAGCATTGAATGGAAAAGGAATTGAAACAGAGCCGGTACGCCTGGATGATTATACCGGAAAGAAAATGACATTTTTCCATGATCCAGATGGACTTCCATTGGAAATTCATGAGTAGAAAATAGCATAAAGTAGAAAAAGACAGATGCAGATAAGAGATATTCCCACATCTGTCTTTTTTTGTGCAGATTATCCTGAAAGCAGAATTCTTTTATGAAAAATCACCTCATAATCTTTCTGTGAAAAAAATACAAAATAAAAAATCTGAAACGATTTTATCCAAAGTAGCTTGATAGAATGAACTCATCAAATGAAAGAGACAAAACAAATTAGTTTTTTTACAGAAAGATAGATTATTTTACAAGAAAGATAATTCTTTTACAGGAGGAGAAAAATCATGGATAAAAAAAGAGAATTTTATGACTGCCTGCTTAATACGGCCCCGGTACTCAAGGAGAGTCAGACATTTTATATGTCTATGCAAAGAGAGGGAATAGTGGGGCTGCGCAGGCAGTTTCGGTTTCAGAACAGTTCCTGCATACAACAAAAAGATCTGGATGCTCCGTATGTTACATCCGTCAGGGAATTTCTGGAGAAAGAAAGTAACAGAAAAAAAAGCACACTGTTCCTTGTGTCGGACAGAGAGAAAACAGCGGTCAAAGCAGCCACATGCTTATGGAATATGAAACGAAACATCGAAAAAGAAACGTCAGAAGAAAATAAGATGTATGACTATGATGAAGATGATGAATATGCACAGGAAGTGGAAGAGTTCAAACGGGCTGATGATACAGAGGAGATTTATTTCTCAGATATCGTAGCAGATTTGAAAGAACAGGAAAACTCAGAACAGGAAGAAATGGGAGGTTGTGAAATGATTGATTTTACAGAACAGTATAAGGTTCCGGCAGGAATGCCGGTAAATTACATAAAAGCGGTTGAGGGATTAAAAGGAGATGAAACGCTGCTGTTTATGGGGCTTGATGACGGAGTAGATGTACGGGAGAAATTAAGATGTATTGAAATTGCGAATGCAGAAATGAAATGTATCTGGATTATGCCACAGCAGCGGGAAGAACCATGGGTACTTTCCGCACAGATCAGAGATGATGCAGAAGTTTTGATCCTGAAAGAGATAACACTCTCTTACTATGAAAAACTGGCAGAAATGCTGCTGCAGCAGACAGGTTATCGTCTAGAGAAAGAGCTGAGCCTCAAGGAACTCGTTAACCGAATTTACGCGAGGATAGGAGACGAAATTGATGAAGAGTGTATCGCATGGTTTCTGGATAAAGCGGCAGAAGAATCGCAGGACAGCCGCAAAATTTTACGCCCCGGAGATTTCAGACAGCTTGATCTGAATAAACCATCTGCCATAAGCCGTCTGCAGACAATGACAGGTCTGAAAGATATGAAGAGAATGGCTCTTGAATATCAGGCAATATTTGCAGAACAGCTAAGGAATCCGAAACTGAGAAAGCTCCATAATAACATGATATTCTATGGAAACCCGGGAACCGGAAAAACTACTTGTGGAGAAATCATGGCGCAGCTGCTTCTGGAGAACGGTGTAAGCAATGGTGTTTTTGTCTCCTGCAGCAGAAAAGATCTGATCGGGAAATATGTAGGACATACGGCAGCAATGGTAGCAGAGAAATTTGAAAAAGCACGAAATGGAATACTCTTTGTAGATGAAGCAGGATTCTTTCTGAATCAGGGTGCGGGTGAATTTGTATATGAAGCAATCAAAGAGTTTGTGAGATTTATGGAACAGTACCCGGATGTGACAGTGATCTTTGCCATGTATGAGAAAGAAGTCAAAGGATTTCTGGAACTGGATGAGGGGCTGACCTCACGCATTTCAGGAATGCTGCATTTTCCGGATTACAGTGTTCAGGAGCTGTGGCAGATTGCAGTAAAAATGGCAGAAGATAAGGGATATATTCTTGAATCCTCCAGATGTTTCGACAGTTTTGCCCGATATATTATAAACGCGCAGAAAAAAGAAGGCTTCGGAAATGCAAGAACTGTCCGTAAGCTGACAGAATCAGCCATAATTGCCGCATGTGTAAGACATATGAATGAGGGAAAGAAAAAAAGTTCCGGCATGTATCTTACAGGAAGAGATAGCTTCTTCCCGGACAGTGTCCTGGAGAAAGCAAAGCTTTACGCAGCAGAAATCGGAAACATCAAAGTCCTCCCGGTACTGATCTGCCTGA
>OLSD01001947.1_pt1 | contig 15546 bp, 18 predicted proteins | sample 1672211 | NCBI WGS metagenome assembly OLSD01 (sample SAMEA3136659, study PRJEB25190) | human gut metagenome | reverse complement strand
GCTTCAAAAATAAGGAGACAAATGCAATGAGTTTAGTTGATTTAGAGAATAAAACAATTTTAGTCACAGGTGCAGCGGGCTTTATAGGTTCCAACCTTGTGAAGCGAATTTATCAGGAGGCTCCTTCTGCTACGGTCATCGGCATCGACAACATGAATGCTTACTACGACGTGGCACTCAAAGAGTTCCGCCTGAATGAGCTGGCCAAGTATCCCACATTTACCTTTGTCAAAGGCAACATCGCTGATAAGGAGCTGATCACTGAACTGTTTGAAAAGTACAAGCCGTCTGTGGTCGTCAACCTTGCAGCACAGGCTGGTGTGCGTTACTCCATCACCAACCCGGATGCTTATGTGGAATCCAACTTGGTCGGCTTCTTTAATATCCTCGAAGCCTGCCGTCATTGCGAGAGTCTGGAGCATCTGGTGTATGCTTCTTCTTCCTCCGTCTACGGTTCCAACAAGAAGGTTCCGTACAGCACCGACGACAAGGTAGATAACCCGGTGTCTTTGTATGCAGCCACTAAGAAATCTAACGAGTTGATGGCACACGCCTACTCCAAGCTCTACAACATTCCGTCCACTGGACTGAGATTCTTTACGGTCTATGGTCCGGCAGGCCGTCCTGATATGGCTTACTTCGGATTCACCAACAAGCTGGTGAAGGGCGAAACCATCAAGATTTTCAACTATGGTAACTGCAAGCGTGACTTTACTTATGTGGACGATATTGTCGAGGGCGTTGTTCGTGTGATGAAGAAAGTACCGGATAAGAAGAATGGTGAGGATGGTCTGCCGATTCCACCATATGCAGTTTACAACATTGGCAATCAGAATCCAGAAAACTTGTTGGATTTTGTGCAGATTTTGAGTGAGGAGCTAGTGAGAGCGAAAGTTCTGCCGGAGGATTATGACTTCGAAGCCCATAAAGAACTTGTTCCGATGCAGCCGGGAGATGTGCCTGTGACATATGCAGATACCAGTGCGCTTGAGAGAGACTTTGGATATAAGCCGAGTACAAGCCTGCGGACTGGATTAAGACGTTTTGCAGAGTGGTATGCGGAGTTTTATAGCTGAGGAGAAGAATAATGAATATTGTTTCAAAAGTTATTAATAGACTAGAATTTGAAAAATGCAAAATTGAGCAGTATAAAGTTGGAAAAAAATTTGATGCAACATTAGAAGAGGCATACAAAAGACTAGAACTGTTTTCTCACAATCCTAAAACATCTTGTTATCAAAGAAATAAGACAATAATTCCTCAGGGGGGTATGATGTATCGGTTATTGTACCAGTTTATAATACGGCATCATATTTAAAACGTTGTATAGATTCCATTGTTGATCAAAATAGTGGCTATCGGGTTCAGTGTATCATTATTAATGACGGATCATCAGATGATTCTGGAAAAATACTTTTAGATTATAAATATTGCGATGGAGTAACAGTGGTTAACCAGGATAATAAGGGATTTAGTGGGGCAAGAAATACTGGTTTAGATTTGATAGAGGGTCGCTATGTTATGTTTGTTGATTCCGATGATAAATTGGCAACGATGGCAATCAGAAATCTCTTGGACGTAGCATTTCAATATAATGCAGATGTTGTAGCTGGAAATTATAAGACAGTAAATGAAAAGGGAAGATTACGCAGAGAGTATAAAAAATATTCGTTCCAAAAAATAAATCCAGAGGGCAATTTGTATGGTCAACCATGGGGAAAGGTGTATAAAGCTGAATTATTTACAAATTTGCGTTTTCCGGAGGGATATTGGTACGAAGATAGTATTTTTGCACAGATTGTTTGGCCGTTAACTAAGCATGTATATACAATTCCTGAAATTGTATATGAATACACTGTAAATCCTAAAGGTATAACAGCAAAAAGTTTAAAGCAATCGAAAGCAGTTGATAGTTTGTATATAACAGAACAACTGTTAAAAGATAGACAGTGCTTTGGATTAACGCCAACAGCAGAGAATTTTGCATATTTTTTAAGAATGGTAAAAGTTACGTACAAGAGAACTCAAAGATGTAATGGGGTGATAACAAAGTGCATATTTATTGTTCAATGTAATCTATATAAACATTATGAAGGAATACAAATAAAGGAAAATGAACATTTACAAATAGCATTAAAGAACCAAGATTTTACAAAATATTTAAAAGCAGTTGTGTAATGTGCCACGAAGAAAACGAGCTTAAGAAGCAGCAGAAAACAGCAATCATCACGCTGGATAGCAATGATTTGATTACGAGCTATGAAGAAAAGCCAAAGGAACCGAAGGGTAATCTGGCAGTACCGCCGTTCTATTGTTACCGTGCTTGTGATGTGAAGCGCATTCAGGAAGCTCTTGATAATGGCTGTGGTTATGATGCACCGGGAAGCTTTGCAGCATGGTTAAGCAAACAGACTCCAATGCATGCTTACGTTATGCCAGGCAAGCGGTATGATATTGGCGATATTAACAGCTATGAATATGTAAAGAGTGTGTTTTCCAAATAATAGAGTATTAGGGAATATAAGGGATATTTGTTTGAAAAGGATGAGGAGTGGTCATTATGAGAAATTTTGAAGATTTGAAAATTGCTGTTGCTGGAACAGGTTATGTTGGTTTATCAATTGCTACACTTTTAAGTCAGCATCACAAAGTTATGGCGGTGGATATTATTCCTGAGAAAGTTGAAATGATTAATAATAAAAAATCGCCAATTCAGGATGAATACATTGAAAAGTATCTGGCTGAGAAAGAACTGGATTTGACTGCAACATTAGATGCTAAGGAAGCTTATAGTGATGCTGATTTTGTTGTAATCGCTGCGCCTACCAATTACGATAGCAAGAAGAATTTTTTTGACACAAGTGCAGTTGAGGCTGTTATCAAGCTGGTTATCGAATATAACCCAGAAGCTATTATGGTTATCAAGTCTACGATTCCTGTTGGCTATACAGTTTCAGTACGAGAAAAATTCCACTGTGACAACATCATTTTTAGCCCAGAGTTTCTGCGTGAATCTAAGGCTCTTTATGATAACTTGTATCCGAGCCGCATTATTGTTGGAACAGATGTGGAGAATGCAAGACTTGTAAAGGCTGCTCATACCTTTGCACAGCTTTTACAGGAAGGCGCAATTAAAGAGGATATTGATACGCTGTTTATGGGATTCACAGAGGCAGAGGCAGTTAAACTGTTTGCCAACACATATCTGGCATTGAGAGTTTCTTATTTTAATGAGTTGGATACATATGCTGAGATGAAGGGACTGAACACACAGCAGATTATCAATGGTGTTTGTCTTGATCCTCGTATTGGCAGCCATTATAACAATCCAAGTTTTGGCTATGGCGGATATTGTTTGCCGAAGGACACAAAGCAGCTGTTGGCAAACTATCAAGATGTGCCGGAGAATTTGATTGAGGCAATTGTTGAGAGCAATCGTACAAGAAAAGATTTCATCGCAGATCGTGTGCTGGAGCTTGCTGGTGCTTATCAGGCAAATGATAGTTGGGATGAGAGCAAGGAAAAGGATGTTGTGGTCGGAGTTTATCGCTTGACCATGAAGAGTAATTCTGATAACTTCAGACAGAGTTCGATCCAAGGTGTTATGAAGCGCATTAAGGCAAAAGGTGCAACAGTTATCGTTTATGAGCCAACGCTGAAGGATGGAGAAAAGTTTTTTGGCAGCGTTGTGGTCAATGATTTGGATGAGTTCAAGAAGCGGAGTCAGGCAATTATCGCAAATAGATATGATAAGTGTCTTGATGATGTGGAAGAGAAAGTTTATACGAGAGATATTTTTCGGAGAGATTGAGGTTGAAAGGTGAAAGCACTAAGTATTTATCGAAAAAAGGAGGGACTTATAAATGGGTAATGGATATAAAAGGAAAGTAAAAAAGTCCCTTATTCCAACATGTAATATTATGGGGGTAAATATTGCAGCTATTAATATGGAATGGTTGGTTGAATATCTGGAAAAGAATATTGCGGATATAAAAGGTGATTATATTTGTGTTTCCAATGTACATACGACCGTTACAAGTTATGAAGATGTTTCATATTGCGAAGTTCAGAATGGTGGATTGATGGCAATTCCAGATGGTGGACCGCTTTCTACTGTTGGTCGTAAACGTGGGTATAAAAATATGGCAAGAACTACAGGACCAAGTTTGATGGGAGAAATTTTTAGTATTTCAGCGAAGAATAGATACCGCCATTATTTTTATGGAAGCAAAGAAGAAACTCTTAAGTTGCTTGAGAAAAAGTTGAAAAAAAAATATCCAGGAATTCAAATTGTTGGAATGTATAGTCCACCGTTTCGGCTATTAACAGAGGAAGAAGATAAAGCTGCTATTGATCGGATTAATGAGGCAAAACCAGATTTTGTTTGGATTGGTTTGGGAGCACCTAAACAGGAAAAATGGATGGCAGCACATCAGGGAAAAATTGATGGACTAATGCTTGGTGTAGGTGCAGGTTTTGACTATTTTGCAGAAAACATTAAACGAGCACCGATGTGGATGCAAAAGAGTAATCTTGAATGGGTATATAGATTAATGCAAGATCCAAAGAGATTATTTAAGCGATATTGGAGTACAAATACGAAGTTTATTTGGAATGCAATGATTAGGAGAAAATAGATATGAAAAGAATATGTATGGTTGTTCCAAATAGAATGGTAAAAGGTGGAATAGCTGCTGTTGTAAATGGATATAGAGGGTCACAGCTTGAAAAAGACTATGAAATAACTTATGTAGAGTCTTATAAGGATGGAAACAAATTTGATAAATTATTAAAGGGAATTTGTGGATATTTTCATTTCGCATGTGTTTTGCTGTTTCATAAACCAGATTTGGTTCACATTCATTCCTCTTTTGGTCCATCTTTTTATAGAAAGATGCCGTTTATCTATATGGCATTCTTACGAAATGTTCCAATTATTAATCATATCCATGGAGCTGATTTTGATGAATTTTTTGTCAGTGCTTCAGAAAAGAAAAAGAAAAAGATTAAAAAAGTATATAATAAATGTGATGTTCTGATTGCGCTTTCTGATGAATGGAAAGAACAATTAAGACAGATTGTTCCAAAAGAAAAAATAGTAATTATTGAAAATTATAGTGTCCTTCATGAAGATGCTTTAGAAGAACGAATGAAGAGGGCATGTAATAATACAGTATTGTTTCTTGGTGAACTGGGGAAAAGAAAAGGATGTTATGACATTCCAGATGTTATAAAACAAGTAAAAAAGAATGTTCCGAATGTAAAGTTTGTATTAGCTGGAGCAGGAAGTGAGATGGATGAAAAGGCAATCAAACAGCTGATTAAAGAGAAAGATGTAACTGAGAATTCAACATTCCCAGGTTGGATACGTGGAGACATTAAAGATAAAAGGCTTAGAGAAGCAGATGTGTTTTTTCTACCATCTTACAATGAGGGAATGCCGATGTCTGTACTAGATGCAATGGGATACGGCTTGCCAGTGGTGAGTACCAATGTTGGTGGAATCCCCAAGATTGTTCATGATGGAGAAAATGGCTACTGTTGTGAACCAGGTGATATAATACAATTTAGCAATAAAATTAGTCAACTGTTAACTAACAACAATGATAGAAATGTTGCAGCTAAAGAAAGCATGCATATTATAGAGTCAGGATACTCATTTGAGATCCATAGGAAACGTTTGGAAGAATTATATAATAGGATAGAACATAAATAACGATGCAATTAGAAAAATAGAACAATTAAGCGTTTTGTATAAAAGGAGTAATATGGAAACAAAAAGAGTATATTTTATTATGCCTAATTTAACTGGTGGTGGAGCAGAACGTGTTGCAAGTATTTTGGTCAATCAATTTGCAGAGTCGGGAGTAGAAACCACATTAGTTCTGGTTAAAAATGATATAATTGAATATAGAATAGATAGTCGAGTTAAAATCGACAAATCAATCATGCATGAAAGTGGTACAAGAAATCCAATTCAACAAATCTTGGATATACGGAGCTATATGAAAAAAAGACCATGTGGCACGTTTATATCGTTTCTAACGTATCAGAATTTCTATGCTGCACTTGCAAATATTGGACAAAATCATAAATTGATTTTATCTTTGAGAAATGCACCAGATAAGATTCAAGGCGGAGGAATAATTCCAAAGTTATCTGCAATGATTTCATTTGCTTTGGCAGATTGTGTGACGTTTCAAACACAAGACGCGAGAAATTACTATCCGACTTTTATACAAAAAAAAGGATGCGTTATATTAAATCCTTTGCAAAGTAATTTGCCAGAATATGACGTAACAAAAACAAAAAATGCATTTATTTCTTTTTGTAGATTAGAGCCGCAAAAAAATTTATCAATGGCGATAAAGGCATTTGCTAAATTTTATAAGAATCATCCAGAATATGAGTATCATATATTTGGAAATGGAGAACTAAAAGAAGAACTTGAGCAGCAAATTCAAGATAGTGATCTGAATGGGGTAGTTAAAATTTTTCCTTTTAAAAAAAATATTCTTCAGGAAGCAAAAAATTATAGAATGTTTATATTATCATCAGATTACGAGGGATTGTCAAATTCTATGATAGAAGCTGTTTCAATGGGAATGCCGTCTATTTGTACAGATTGTCCGATAGGGGGCGCAAAAATGGTAATTCATAATGGGATTAATGGCTTTTTAGTTCCAGTTGGTGATTGTGATGGCATGGCAAAGGCCATGGATAATGCTTCTGACATAGCATATTGTTCTAAAGTTTCAGAAAATGCAAAAAAAACAGCAGAAAGGTTTTCTGAAAAGAGAATAGTAAACGAATGGTTAAGAATAATATAGGAGTTGAAATAGCATTACAATGAAGATAAAAAAAAGTACATTAATTCAAATTGCGATATTAATATTATTTGTGGGAATTATAGAACCAACATCTTTTATCGGAACATGGATTCATTCGTTGTGTGGTGCATTACGAACTATGGCTTTTTTAGTATCTGTATTGTTATATTTGAAAGATAGAATATACAGAGAATTAACTGAAAACCTTTTAATATTCTTTGTAATTCTCCTTGGAATATCTTCTGTGCTATATTCGAAGAAGCTTACAGCTGATTATATGTATTTTGCAAAAAATGCTTTTTCTGTAATTGTATTGGGCAAGTATATGATGAAACGGCAACCAAGAAATTTTTGTATGATGATTGGTGGGATACTTTCATTATGGCTTTTAATTGATGCGTTCACATGGAATATACCGGGATTAGGAGGAAAACCCGGAGATATTGCCTTTAGCTGTTTTTTGGGAACAAAAACTACAATTACATATTATCTGCTTCCGGCATTGGCATTTGACTATGCATTTTTGATGAGTTTTCCAAGAAATAAAAGACTTTTTGCAGATACGTTATTAATGATGGCAATTGGAGGGACTATTGCTTATTTGATTCAGATGCCAATATCAACAACAATTGTTTGCTTGATTTTGCAACTGTTGTGCATGATATTAGTAAATAAGAAAACATTTATTGTAAAATCCATTATTAAATATGGCTTTTTAATAACATCGTTGTTAAATATACTTCTTATTGCTGGAGGAACACTTGGCTTTTTGGATTATATTATGGTAAATGTTTTGGGAGAATCAAGTGATCTAGACGGAAGACGACAGATATGGACAATGGTTCTTGCTACATTCAGCAGACGTCCATTGATGGGTTATGGAATGGGATCAGATATTATTTTTAATGTTTGGCAAAGTAATAATGCAAGTACTCATAATTATTTCCTTTCAATATTGATATATGGTGGAATAGTTGCGATAATTGTTTATTTATTGTTGATTCTTCTTTTTTATAAAAAGAATAAACCCTATTCAGATAGACGTATAAGTCAGTTTTTGATGCTCACATTAGTTATTATGAATTTGGAAGGTATCGCTGAAAACTATGGTTTTAATGAAATGACAGTTTGCTTCTGGGTATTGATAGCAAATATTAGGTGTTTATATGAATGGAAAAGTATGATGAGTGGAGGAAATAATGAAACTATTGGTAGTCATGTACGGTATTAATGGTGGTGGAGCTGAGAAAAGCCTTGTTTCATTTTTAACAACGTTGGAGATGAAATATGGGAATGATATAGATGTTGATCTATTATTATTTAGACCTGAAGGGTTGTTTCTTAATCAAATTCCAAAGAATTGTAATCGTCTAACAAAGCCTAAAGAGGTGTTTATGATGTCGTATTCACCTTCTGAGAAAATGTTTTGGTCTAATATAAGCTTAAAGGGAATTGCGGGAAAGACTGCGCATTATATACGTCGTATAAAGAAGAGTGATGGTCAATTGAGTGATATTCAAGCTATGTGGAATCATTGGAAGCCTTATATTCCATCAGTGAAAAAGCATTACGATGTGGCAATATCGTATATGCACGGTGTAACTAATTATTTTGTAATTGACAAATGCGATGCAGATAAGAAGTATCTTTACATTCATCATGATTATGAAAAAATGAATGAGAATGTACAGTATGACTATTCTTATTTCAAGAAAGCAGATGCTATAATAACTGTTTCATCTCGATGTGTTCAAAGTGTGGTTAATGTACATCCAAAACTAAAAGGTAAAGTTGTTTGTATTGAAAATATACATTCAGAGGCTTTGATAAAAAAAATGGCTATGAGTGGTATCGCACATGAATTTGATAATAAAGAAAATTATATAAAGATTGTTTCAATTGGACGAATCACTAATGTAAAGAGGTTTGATCGAGCAGTTGAAGCTGCAAAAATTTTAAAGGATAGCGGAATTAAATTTATCTGGCTTTTACTTGGCTGTGGTGATCTTGAAAATAAAATTAAAGAGCTAATTAAGAAATTAGGTCTTGAAAGAGAGTTTGTTTTAGTTGGAGTTAAGGCCAATCCTTATCCGTATATAAATAATGCAGATATTTTTGTCCAAACTTCAGATAATGAAGGAAAGTCAATGGTAATTGATGAAGCCAAAATACTAAAAAAACCGATTGTTGTAACAAACTATAAGACAGTTCGCGATGTGATTAAAAATGGTGAAAACGGTATAGTAGCTGATTTTACGCCAGAGTCTGTTGCAGAAAAGATTATGATGATAATTAATGATAAAAGCTTGAAAGACAAAATAATTAGTAATCTTGAATGCGAAATTATTGGAAATGAAAATGAAATAGAAAAATATATTAGTCTTTGGAGAAAATGATGAAAACTTTTTTGATAACGGTTGACACTGAAGGAGATAATCTTTGGCAATGGAAGCCAGGAGAAAAAATCACAACAGAAAACTCATTATTCATTCCGAGATTTCAAGAGTTGTGTGAAAAGTATGGATTGATTCCTACGTATTTAACAAATTATGAAATGGCATGTGATGATAGATGGGTTGAATATGCAAGAAAAAAAGAAAAAGATGGAAAGTGTGAGATTGGTATGCACATTCATGCATGGAATTCTCCTCCAGATTATAAATTGAACATGTTATATCCGGGGAATCCATATATAACGGAATATCCAGACGAAATAATAGATCAGAAAGTTAAGTGCCTCAAGGATTTTCTTGAGAATCGTTTTGAAACACAGATACTTTCTAATAGATCAGGAAGGTGGGCAACGGATGATCGTTACTTTAAGGTTTTGACTAAATATGGAATACAGATTGATTGTTCGGTAGCACCACAAATGGATTTATCCAAAATTCCGGGAAGATCAAAAAACTGTGGAAATAATTATATTCAATATTCTTGCAAACCTTATCGAATTAATGAGCAGTTAATAGAAATTCCAATGACTTCCAGGATAGTTCACAAGACATCAGTAGGATCTCTGAAGCATCGAGTCAAAGTATTTGTTTTCGGTGAAGGTCAATGGCTTAGACCGATTTATAAATCGATGCAAGAACTTATTACATTGACAGAACAAGTGGAAAGAGAACAAAGTGATTACTTGGAATTTATGATTCATTCATCAGAATTTATGCTTGGTGGAAGTCCATATTATAAAAACGCTGAAGAAATTGAGATGCTTTTTGAGGTAATGGACAAGTATTTTGCGTATATAACAAAAAAAGGATATATAGGATCAAGTTTGGCAGAGTATGGGAGAAAAATAAATGAGTGTATTTGACAAAATCAAGCATTATAAGGCATTAAAAAATGGATTAAAAGAGGGAAACAATGTAACTATAATGGGGGGGTAAATTTTGGATCGGAACCGTATTTGATTGAACTTGCAGACAATGTCAGGCTGTCATTTAATGTCACTTTTGTAACACACGATGGCGGAACATGGGCGTTTCGCGATAATAAGCGTTACGCAGATGTAATCAGATATGGAAAAATATATGTTGGAGAGCATACGTTTATTGGTACGGGTGTAATCATTATGCCTGGAGTTACAATAGGAAAAAGGTGCGTTATTGGAGCTGGAGCTGTTATTACTAGAGATATACCAGCTAATAGCGTTGCAGTTGGCGTACCTGCAAAAGTCATTTCGACAACAGAACAGTATGCAGAGAAGTGTTTGAAAGAACAGAGAACATATAACAAAGAAGAGTATTTGCGTGACAAAAGAAAATATTTACTTGAATGGTTGAAATGAATGTGGTGAGAAAATGAAAAATAAAATAGGATTAATAACTTTTCATAGAAGTACAAATTTTGGCTCATGCTTACAGGCGTTTGCATTATATAAAAAAATTGAAATGATGGGATATCAATGTGAAATTATAGATTATAGATGCCCTGCGATTGAAGCAAGAGAGAATTTGACAGTACCTCAAATTTCTTTATTTAAACCGAAATCTGTTTATCATAGGTTATTTTTATGGCCTACGTTAAAAAGAAAAGCCAATAATTTGGAAATTTATTTAGCAAATCATGCTAAGATTAGTGAGGAATATACACCTGATACAATAACTTTTGCAAATGAAAATTATGGAAAATTTTTAGTGGGCAGTGATATTGTTTGGGGAAGAGATATAACAAATAATGACTATGTATATTTCTTAGACTTTGTATCAAATGATCACAAAAAATATGCATTTTCAGCATCTGCTGGAGATTATTCGATTCGAGGTGATGAAGAAAAAGTCGGAGAACTGCTAAAGTCTTTTTCGAGAATAGCAGTACGAGAGAAAGAGACGATTCAATGGGTAAAAAATCTTTCAAGCAAAGAGGCGGAGTGGGTGTGCGATCCGACTATGTTGCTTACCGCAGAAGAGTGGAAGGAACTTATTCCACCTACTAAAATTTTAGATAATTATGTTTTAGTGTATTTTGATTCTCCAGATCATAAATGTTTGAAAGATGCGATAAAATATGGAAAAGAACATAATAAAAAAGTTTTTTATATTGATTATTATAGAAAACAAATGTCGGGAGTGATTCAAAAAAAGCCAACAACTTTGAATGATTTTCTCGGATTAATAAAAAGTGCAGATCGCATTTTTACAGCGTCCTATCATGGAATTTTGTTTTCAATCTATTTTGAAAAGCAATTTGTTTTTTACACTAGAGCGCATAAATCTAGAGTTTTGTCACTTGCTGAAAAACTAGATTTTTTAGAGCAATGTGGAGATAGTAATAATACAGTTTATGATTTAGATTATAAAAGAATTACAGATAAAGTTGCTGATTTTCGAAATCAGTCTATAAAAAGTCTTATGGAGATATTAAATGATGAAGCATGATACTGCAATGGGTGTATGTGATGCTGATAAATGTTCAGCATGCGGTGTATGCATAAATATATGTCCGAAAGGTTGTATTTCATATTTAAAAAAAGAAACAGGAACAAAAGTAGCTGTAATAAATAAAAATAGCTGTGTTAATTGCCATCTGTGTAAAAAAGTTTGCCCTCAATTGGATACAGTAGAAGGATTAGAATCTTTTGTTTGTTATGCAGCTTGGTCATTTGATGATACAATACGTACTAATAGTGCATCAGGTGGAATTGCGACTGAGTTATATCGTTTTTTTTCTGATAAAGGATATAAGTTAGCAGGGGTATCAATGACACCAATGCATACAGCTGAGTTTTCACTTTCAGACAGCTTTGAGTCAATGCCGGCATATAGAAATTCAAAATATGTTTATAGCGATGCTGGGAATATTTATTATGAAGTCGGAAAAAATCTCGTAAACCAAAGAGGGGTTCTTTTTATTGGATTACCGTGTCAAGTTGCAGCACTTAAAAAGTACTTATTTGTTAAGAAAATATCGTTGGAGTTACTTTTTACAGTAGACATTGTCTGTCATGGTACAACACCAGAACAATTTTTGGGGGAACATATTGAACATATTGAAAAAAAGAAAAAGAAGAAGGCAATTCATGTTGAATTTAGGGATCCGGAGGAAAAAACTTCAAGTTTCACATTTTCGTTAAAGGATGCAGAACACACATTTTATAAAAGAAGAGTTAAAGCAAATGACGTATATCAGATTGGATATCATGCGGGAATAACATACAGGGACAATTGCTATTCGTGTCAATTTGCGACAAGAAAACGACAAGGTGATATTACACTGGCAGACTTTTCGTATGTTGGATCTTATGAATTCTGTAGCTATTCTAATGAAAATGTATCGTGTGTGTTGATAAATAGTAAAAAAGGAGAAAGCCTTTTTTCAGAGTTGTGTTCTACTGATCGTATTTTCTATGAAAAGCGACCAATAGAAGAAGAGGTAACAACAGAAAAGCAGCTAAATTATCCTACGCGTGTTCCAAGGGAAAGAGAAAAGTTTCTTAAAGAGATAAAGAGCAATAACGGCTTTGAAAAAGCAATGAAATACGCCGCAAGAAAGATAATGATAGTTAATACGGTTAAAAATATAACTCATATTGAAAAAATTAAGCAAATAATGTCCGAAAAATTACCGCCAAATGTAAAAAATGGCATAAAAAAAGTGTTAAAAAGGTGAAAAAATGGAAATCAACAAAAAAAGTACAAGTAAAGCATTGTTTAAAAATACGGGTATTATAGCAATTGGACAAATCAGTACAAAGATAGTTAACTTTTTCTTATTACCTTTGTATACGGCACTTTTGACAACGGAAGAATACGGATTGGTAGATCTTTTGATCACTTATGCGGGATTAATAGCTGTTATAGTGGGACTTCAAGTCTTTCAAGCGGTATTTAGATTTCTCGTTACAATCAGGGAAAATAAAAAAGAATGTGCAACAGCTATATCAAGTATTGTTTTATTCACATCGTTGATATTGATCGTATATACGGTTATATTTGTGCCAATCAGTAAATTTATAACAATAAAATATTCTTGGTTTTTATTGGTTTATGTAGTTAGCAATATTCTTTTGCAAACTTTTTCAAGTATAGTAAGAGGACTGGGAGATAATACTCAATATGCATTTGCGAATTTTTTTTCGTCTGCAATTATTGTTGTGTTGAATGTTTTCTTTATTGCGATACTTCGTCTTAATATTGGTTGGATGCTCCTTTCTTATTGTATTGGTCCTGTTTTGGGAGCAGTATATTTGATTTTAAAATGTAAATTATGGCAGTATATTTCATTTTCATTGTATGATTGGAAATTTGTGAAAAAGGTGTTATGTTATGCGATTCCGTTGATTCCAAATGAATTGTCATGGTCAGTGATTCATTCATCGGATCGTTGGGTAATATCGATGGTTTTATCTTACTCAGCAAATGGCTTAATTGCAGTTGCATCTAAATTTTCAACAATTTATACTACATTTTTTTCGGTATTTAATACCTCTTGGACGGAACAGGTTATTCTACATTATAAGGATAAAGGTGGTGCAGAATATATAAATGAAATGTTCGAAAAAATGATTTGTTTTTTTGGATGTATTGCAATAGGTATAATCTCTTGCATGCCATTTGTTTTTAACTTATTTGTAAATCAACAGTTTTCTGATTCATATGGATTAATTCCAGTGTATATGATAGCTGTATTCTTCAATGCAGTTATTGGTTTGTTAAGTGCTATTTATTTAGTTAATAATGAAACTGCACAAGTGGCCATATCGACTATGGTTGCTGCAGCTATTAATTTAATTGTTGATATACTTTTAATTAAGGTTGTTGGAATTTATGCGGCACCGATTTCATCAATTTGTGGATATATGGTTATCAGTTTCTGGAGATTAATAGATATCAATAAACGGCATTGTAAAATTTATATGTCCGTTAATAAGGTGACTCTTTTGGTTATATGCTTACTTACTGCGATGGTTGGATATTACTCTAAGACTTTTTTTATTGAGTGCATTACTTTTGGTGTTGTCGTAATTATATCTTTGAAACTTAACTGGAATTTTTTGCTTGAGTTGTTCAAAACTCTTTTAAATACAAGAAAATAGAGGGGCAAAATGATAGATACCAAAGAAAAAATGAAACATTGTCTAAAAATTGAAAAAGATATTTATTATCCGGGGGGGCATTTGCCTTCCGTTTGGAATAAGAGAAAAAGACATTTTATATAGATATGTTTTTTATTTACGTCATGTTGAACTATATCATAATACGGGGAAAAAATTACGAAAACTATTTTGGGGAATTTTTTTGAAACGAATTGAAATGAAATATGCTCTCCATATAGGGATCAATGTTTGTGATGAGGGATTAAGTATAGCACATGTGGGACCCATCGTTATTAACAGTGATTGTAGGATTGGAAAAAATCTTAGAATTCATGTTGGAGTTAATATTGGAGCTAATGGTGGAAATCCACCTAAGTTAGGCAATGATATTTATATCGGACCTGGTGCTAAAATATTTGGAGATATTTATATAGCTGATGGATGTAAAATTGGAGCCAATGCGGTAGTAAATAAAACTTGTATTGAAAAGGATAAACATCTGGTAGGGGTTCCAGCACATATCGTTTGAAATATAAGATAGATTGAATAAAATCATGCTGAGATATACATGGAAAATATCTATAATGTGGTTGTTTAAAATTTTATTTTAGATGGAGATTTGATAGGGTGCGAGAAATTTTACAAACAATAATTTCAAATATATTAACAGCATTATATCAACCTTTCTGGTATGCAGTGCTGGCATCTGTTCTTTTATGTTTTTTGTATCTTTATGCATATTATCCTGTAAATACAGGTAAGGGATTGAAAGTAGCTATTAAAACATGGATGAAAGAATTCAGAAAGTCTGTTTTCTTTCGAAAGTTATTTGTTCTGTCCTTCTTTACAGTAATGATTCTTTTTCAAACACTTTTTAACCGAAATATGTGGACCAATCCATTGTCGAATATAATGGGAGGTTGGTGGATTTGGGAGACAGTAAATGGAGAGAAGAAATTAACAACGGAATGTTTTGAAAATTTAGTTTTAATGCTTCCGTTTGTATTTCTATTGTTCTGGACATTTGAAGAGAAGTTAGGAAAAATAAGTATGAAGAGGATTGTTGGGAAAGGTCTCAAAATTGCATTTATCTTTTCATTTACTATCGAAATGTTACAGCTATTGTAAGCGATGAATAATCCACCGGTTTTTCAGTATCCAAAATTTATGAGATAATCC
>OLSD01001913.1_pt1 | contig 15778 bp, 20 predicted proteins | sample 1672211 | NCBI WGS metagenome assembly OLSD01 (sample SAMEA3136659, study PRJEB25190) | human gut metagenome | reverse complement strand
CGCAGCAACACCTGGATCGCGCCGGACTCCGGCGACACCTCCGGCTCCCGCCAGACCCTCGTCACCGGCGAGGCCACCCGCCGCGCCTGCGAAAAGCTGAAGGCGGAGCTGGACAGCGGCAAGACGCTGGACGCGCTGAAGGGGCAGGAGTTCTACGGCGAGTACCTGGCCAAGACCGACCCGCTGGGCGCCGACGTGCCCAACCCCGTCAGCCACGTGGCCTACGGCTACGCCACCCAGATGTGCATTCTGGATAAGGAGACGGGGCGCATCAAGAAGATGGTGGCCGCCCACGATGTGGGAAAGGCCGTGAATCCCCTCAGCGTGGAGGGGCAGATCGAGGGCGGCGTGGTCATGTCCATGGGCTACGCGCTGACGGAGAAGTACCCCATCGACGAAAACTGCAAGCCCACCGCCAAATACGGCACGCTGGGGCTGTTCCGCGCCAACCAGATCCCGCCGGAGATCCAGGCCATCGTGGTGGAGAAGCCCGGCCTGAACGTGGCGGGCGGCGCCATCGGCATCGGAGAGATCACCTCCATCCCCACCGCTCCGGCCATCGCCGACGCCTATTACCGGCTCACCGGTGAGCGGGAATTCAGCCTGCCGCTGCAAAACACGCCGTATGCGCCCAAGAAGTAACGCAAAAAGCACGCTCCTGTCATTCTGAGGGCACTCGCTTTGCGGCGCGGACTGACGGGCGGTGACGAATTTTAGACAAAATAATACAGCGACAGCCGGAAGGCTGCCGCTGTATTGTTTTTCTGTGTCAGATGGCGGGGACTTCCATCCCCAGACGGCGGTACATGGTCTTTTTTACCGCCTTGAGGATATTCTCGTACCCGGTGCAGCGGCACAGGTGGCCGGAGAGCAGCTTGCGCAGCTCCTCGTCGGAATACAGCTTGCCGCTGTCCAGAATTTCCACAGCGGTCATCAGGAAGCCGGGGGTGCAGAAGCCGCACTGGATGGCGGCCTCCTCCATGAAGGCCTTCTGAATGTCGCTGGGCTCACCGTCGGGGCTGAGAAGCCCCTCCAGCGTGCGGATGTGCTTGCCGTCCGCCCACACCGCCAGATAGATGCAGGAGTTGAAAGTCTCGCCGTCGATGAGGACGGTGCAGGCGCCGCACTCGCCCACCTCGCAGCCCTTCTTCACGGAGGTCAGGTGGTAGTCGTTGCGGAGCATGTCCGTCAGGCTGGCGCGGACGTCCACCATCTTCTCCACGTCCTTGCCGTTGATGTTGCAGCGGATCAGCTTATACTGCTTGCTCATGCCAGCTCACCTCCTGCCAGTTCGATGGATTTCACGAGACAGCGCTTGGCGATCTCCAGCGCGATATGCTGGCGGAAGGCTTTGCTGGCGCGCCAGCTGTCGCGGGGGTTGATGTCGCTGAGGATGGCGTTGGCAAAGGCGTCCACCGTCTCCTCCGTCAGGGGCTTGCCCTGCGCGGCGGCCTCGGCCGTGGCGCAGCGCAGAGGCACGGGACCTGCCACGCCGTAGGCGATGCGCGCCCGCTGGATGGTCTTTTTATCCTCGCTGAGCCGCACGTTGACGCTGCATCCCAGCGTGGCGATGTCCATGGCGTTGCGCATGGCGTACTTGATATAGTGTCCCCAGCAGCGGTCGTAGCTCTCCTTGGGGATGAGGATAGCGGTCTGTATCTCGCCGTCCTCCACGCGGATATCCACCTTGCCGGCCTTGATGTAGAACTCGTGGATGGGCAGGCGGCGAACGCCGTTTTTACCGGTCAGTTCCACGATGGCATCCCATGCATGGAGGGTGGAGGAGGAGTCGGCAGAGGTCACGCCGTTGCAGGTGTTGCCGCCGATGGTGCCGATGTTGCGGATCTGGGGGCCGCCCACCATGTCCACGGCCTCGCCCAGCACGTTGATGTACTTCTGGATGATGGGGTCGCGGGTGATGTGGGAGAAGCTGGTCAGGGAGCCGATGCGGATGTTCTCGTCCTCATCCATGCGCACGCCCCGCAGCTCATCCAGCCCGTAAATGGAGATCAGCTCCGCACCGGCGCGCTTGCCCTCGCGCATCTGCACCAGCACGTCGCTGCCGCCGGCGATGATCTGCGCCTCCGGGTGCTCCAGCCGCAGTGCCACCGCGTTCTCCACGCTGGTGGCTTCGTATAAGGCTTTCATATCATACATGGCTCAGTTGCCCTCCTTTTCGTTCCAGCTGTCGCGGATCAGTCCGGCCTTGGTAAACTCGGCAAAGAGAACGTGCGGCGTGATGGGGACACAGTCGATGGCCACGCCGGTGGCGTTGAGAATGGCGTTGCGGATGGCCGGTGCGCCGGAGCAGGCCGGCGGCTCGCCCAGCGCCTTGGTGCCGAAGGGAGAGGTGGGTTCGGGATTCTCCACGAACTGCGCCTCCAAATGGGGGTGATCCATAAAGGTGGACAGCTTGTAGTCCAGCAGGTTGTTGTTCAGGGGCTTGCCGGTCTTTTCATCGAACAGCAGCTGCTCGCTCATGCCGTAGCCGATGGCCATGGACATGCCGCCGTGTACCTGTGCCTCCGCCAGAGCGGGGTTGATGAGGCTGCCGCAGTCGTGGACGTTGATGATCTTGTTGAGCTTCACCTTGCACAGGGCAATGTCCACCTCCACATCGGCGAAGGTGCAGCCGAAGGAGTAGGCGTTGTTGCGGATGGTGTAGGTGGATTCGGCGGTGATGTGCTCGCTGTCCGCCGTGTTGTATTGGGCGGTCATGGCCAGCTCCTTCAGGCTCATGAGCACCGCGCCGTCCTGCCTGCGGACGATGTTGCCGTCCACGATGTCCATGTTGTCCACCGCCTGACGGGTCAGCTTGGTGGCGTAGGCCAGGATCTTCTGGCGCAGCTGTGTGGCCGTCTGGCGGATGGAGAAGCCCGCTACATAGGTCTGGCGGCTGGCGTAGGCGCCCAGACCGGTGGGGGTGATGTCGGTGTCCTGACAGGAGACAACGTGTACGTCCTTGTAGCTCTTCAGACCCACGGCCTCGGCGGTCATCTGGGAGTAGGCGGTGTCGGCGCCCTGCCCGATCTCCGTCTCGCCGCACTGCATGGTCACGGTGCCGTCCAGATTCAGCAGCATGCGGTTGCTGGACGTCTCCAGCGAGATGGGATACACGGCGGTGTTGTACCAGAAGGCGGCCACGCCGATGCCCCGGCGGATGTTGCCGGTGTCCTTGGCATACTCAGCCTTCTTCTTGTCGTACTCGATGTACGCCTTGCCCTTTTCCAGACAGTCGCGGAAGGAGTCGTAGTAGTTGGTGTTGCCGGAGAAGCCGTCGTGGAAGCCCTTGGGCATGATGTACTTCATGCGGTACTCCAGCGGATCCATGCCCACGGCCTTGGCGCATTCGTCGATGTTGGCGTCGTCGGCAAAGGAGGCCTGGGGCATGCCGTAGCCGCGCATGGCACCGGCCGCGGGGCGGTTGGTGTACACCGTCCACGCGTCACCCTCGAAGTTGTCGCAGGGGTAGATCTGGGGGAAGGAGCCCATGGCCTTGGCCACGATGGAGTGGCCGTGGGAGGCGTAAGCGCCCTGGTTGGAGAAGCACTCCACCTTGCGGGCGGCGATGGAGCCGTCCTTGTGGAGCCATGTGACAATGTGGAAGCGGATAGCGTGGCGCACGCGGTTGGAGACGAACGTCTCCTCGCGGGAGCAGTCCACGCGGACGCAGCGGCCGCCCACCTGCGTGCTGCACCAGGCGCACAGCGGCTCATACAGGGCGTCCTGCTTGTTGCCGAAGCCGCCGCCGATGTAGGGCTTGATGATCTGAATATCCGCCCAGGGGCGACCCAGCGCCTGTCCCACGATCCGGCGGATGATATGGGGGATCTGGGTGGAGGACACCACCACGATACGGCCGTTCTCCTCGTAGGCGAAGCAGCCGTGGTTCTCGATGTGGGAGTGCTGCACGGTGGGGGTGTCGTACCAGCCCTCCACCTTGATGAGCCCCGGCTCCTGGATGGCGGCCTGATAGTCGCCCTTGCGGATGTCGGAGTGCTTGAGGATGTTGTTGGGGTATCCCTCGTGCAGCTGGGGTGCGCCTGGCTCCATGGCCTTCTGCACGTCCAGCACGAAGGGCAGCTCCTCGTATTCCACCACCAGCGCGCGGACGCCCTGCATGGCGGACACCTCATCCTCAGCGATGACCACGGCGATATCGTCGCCGTAGTAGCGCACATGGCGGTTCAGCAGATTGCGGTCCGCCACATCCTGATGGCCGGGATCCATGGACCAGGGATGACCCGCCGTGGGGAAGCAGTGCTCCGGCACGTCGAAGCAGGTCAGCACCTTCACCACGCCCTCGATGGCCTCCGCCGCGGACTTGTCAATGGACTTGACGTAGCCGTGGGCGATGGTGGCGTGCTTGATGCGGGCGTACAGCGCGCCCGCCGGCATCCGATCCTCGTAATATTTCGTCCGCCCGGTAGCCTTGTCAAAGGCGTCCACGCGGATCTCGCTCTTTCCCACCTTGCTCATAGTAGGCAGCCTCCTGTTGGTAAATTGTCTATTATTTGCACTTATGCTATGTATTCATGGGAATTATAGCACACAACGCACAAAATGTACAGGGCGGGCGTGATTTTATTTCGTGAATAACGATACGCCGCGTCTTGACGGGGCATACTGAAGCTGATACACTACACGGTAAGAAAGAGGGTGACGGCATGGCGGAGCTTCGCATAGGCTGCCTTGTGATGGCGGCGGGCAGCGGCAGCCGCTTCGGGCGCAATAAGCTGGAGGCCGTTATAGACGGGAAAACGCTGCTGCGGCGGGCGCTGGAGGCGGTGCCGCGGGAGGAGTTTGCCTGCGTGACGGTGGTGACACAGTATGACGGCGCGGCGGCGCTGGCGGAGGAATTCGGCTTCACGGTGGTGCGGAACGACCGTCCGGAGGACGGCCTGAGCCGCACGGTGCGTCTGGGCACCGAGGCCATGGTGAGCTGCGGCGCCATCATGTATCAGGTAGCCGACCAGCCGCTGCTGGAGCGGGACACGGTGCGCCGGGAGGTAGAGCTGTTCCGGGCGCATCCGGACAGGATCGTGGGGCTGGGGCACAACGGCGTGCGGGGCAACCCCTGCATCTTCCCCCGGCGGTTCTTCCCGGAGCTGATGGCGCTCACCGGCGACACCGGCGGCAACGTGGTGATCCGGGCGCACCCGGAATCGCTGCTGCTGTACGAAACGGCGGCGGCGGAGCTGCGGGACGTGGACACAGTGGAGGCACTGGCTGCCATGCGCACAGAAAAGATAATGTAAAAAGAGCGTCCGTTGGACGCTCCGGCGTGTCGATAGACCTCACCCCTGTCATTCCGAGGAGCACCCCAAGGGCACTTGCTTCGCGGCGCGCACTGGCTCGCAATGACAGGCTTTTTCGACAAGCTGAGGCGGGGCTGTTGCAGCTCCGCCTTTTTGCGCGGCAAAATTTCCCAGCCGCCGCCGCGCCAGTGTCCGCGCCGTTTTCCAATTCATCCTGATTTTGTTTCTCATGCTTCGCCGCCGTTCGGCGCAAAGTAATGCTGTCGCCGGCGACAAAATCAAACAACAGGATCAGGGGTGAGACGCTTGTATGAAACACGGCATATCCCCGCAGCGCGCCGCCTGGCTGCATGGCTGCTGGCGGCGGTATTCTCCCTCTCGCTGTGCGTCCAGTCCGCGTGGGCGTCGCCCGCAGCCTCGGCGGAGCGCACCGTGATCCCTCTGGGTAAGGCGGTGGGCATCAAGCTCTTTGCTGCCGGTGTGCTGGTGGTGGGGCTGGCGGACGGCGACACGCCTGCCCGCACCTGTGGCCTGCGGCAGGGCGACATCATCACCGCCATGGACGGCACCGCCATCGACTCCACCGAGCAGGTGCAGTCCCTGCTGGCGGAGGCCGCCGGACAGGAGACGACCCTCACCGTCCGCCGCGGCAGCTCCACACTGGCGCTGTCCGCCTGCGCCCGTCCCGGCGCAGGGGGTGCCTGGCAGCTGGGCGCGTGGATACGCGACAGCATGGCCGGCATCGGCACGCTGACCTATTACGACCCGGCCACCGGGCAATACGGCGCGCTGGGTCACGGCATCACCGATGTGGACACCGCCCAGCTGATGCCGCTGGCCTCCGGCTCCATCATGGAGACGACGGTCAAGGCGGTGAAGAAGGGCAGGAAGGGCGACCCCGGCGAGCTGAAGGGCGACTTCTCCGTGCAGCGGGACGTGGGCACCGTCACCGTCAACAGTGACGGCGGCATCTTCGGCACAGTGGCGGACGGAGAGTTCCTCTCCGGCGGCACGCCGGTGCCTGTAGCCACGGCGCAGCAGGTGAAAACAGGCCGCGCCACCATTCTGGCCACCATTTCTGGCAGCGACACGGCGGAGTACCAGGTGGAGATCGTCCGGCTCTACGGCGCGGACGAGCCCACCCGCAACATGCTCCTGCGCATCACCGATCCCCGGCTGCTGTCCGCCACCGGCGGCATCGTGCAGGGGATGAGCGGCAGTCCCATTCTACAGAATGGCCGTATCGTGGGCGCGGTGACCCATGTGCTGCTCAACGACCCCACACGGGGGTACGGCATCTTCATCGGCAACATGCTGGACATGGCCGGATAACAGACAACGGGCGCTTGCAGAAAACCGGCACCGGAACAGGCGGTTTCAGGCAGAGCGCCCCGGACAAGCCAACGTAGGAGGAATCACACATGCAGTCCCTGCTTATCAAGGACACCACCCGCGCCCAGCGGGAGGAGATCGTCCGCCGCGCCCTCAGCGTATGCGGCAGCCCGTGTGACGGCTGCAGCGGCTGCGGCAATCTGGGCGGCGGACGGGTGGACGAGATCTACCGGCCCTATATCGACGGGGAGAAGGAGCTGGCGGAGATCAACGCCGAATACGCCGCTTCCCGCGGACTGGTGAAGTAAAAACGAGAAGGCGGCTCGCAGAGCCGCCTTCTCCATATCTTAGTCTTACTCGCCCGCCTGCTCCTTTTTATAGGCCTCCTGTACCGCGATAGCCAGCTGGTCGGCACAGGACGTGGGGCGCGGGCCGCAGGTGTTGCCCCGCAGCATAGTCTCGATCTGCTCCACGGTCATGCCGTCCACCAGTTTGGCCACGGCCTTCAGGTTGCCGTCGCAGCCGCCCACAAAGTGTACGTTCTTCACCCTGTCGCCGTCCAGCTCAAAGGAGATCTCGCGGGAACAGGTGCCCTTTGTCCGATAGGTGTAGTCCATAGTTATGCTCCTTTATCCGATATGTATATAGCCCTCCGGCTTTCCGTCGCGGAAAGTCACCTGAAATCCGGTGCCCGGCGCCGGGGAGTAGTCGTACCGCGTGCCGCCGAACCAGTGCATCATCAGTCCGGAGGTCACGCCGCCGTGGATGACGCACACCGTATCCGCGCCCGCATCCAGCACCGGCTGGATGGCGCGCAGGCTCCGCTCCAGCACCTGCGGCACGCTCTCTCCGTGGGGGCAGACGTTGTGCTCCGCATCCTCGCACCACGCGCGGAAGGCCGGGTCGTTTTCCAGATCGCCGGTGTAGGCGCGCATTTCAAAATCACCGAAATCCATCTCCCGCAGCCCCGGCAGCACGGTGTAGGGCACGTCGCCGTACAGGGCGCGGAGCGTCTGCACCGTGCGCAGCATGCCGCTGATGCAGTAGTGCCCGGCGGTGGGGTAGACGCCCGCCTTTGCCTTTTCCTCCAGCGCCTTCAGCGATTCCGGCAGCACCGGAATGTCCGCCGCGCCGTAGTAGAGATCACGGCGGCTGCCCTCCGTTTCACCGTGACGTATGAGTGTCAGCTTCATTTTAATACCTCCGAAAGCCCGCAGAAAATGCGGGTCACATGCGCCGCATTCCGGGCAAATTTTTGCAGCAGCAGGCCGTAGCGCTCCCGCCACGCCCGCTCCTCGCCGTCCATGGGGACGATGCCGCCGTTGACCTGCCGGGCGATGACCACCGCGTTTTCAAACAGGGGCAGATACCGCTCCGCGTCCGGCTCCCGGCGGCTCAGAGCCTCCAGATGCCGGTAGCACCGGTACCCCGGCGCAGGGTCGCAGACCGCCAGATCGCACACATCGCTCTCCGTCAGGCCGTAAGTCTCCAGCGCGTAGGCCAGCTTGCCCTGAAACGCGCCGCCGATGACCAAGTCCATGCCGTTACCTCCACAATACCAGCGCGGCCGCGCCGCCCAGCTCCGCCAGCGTCAGGGCAAAGCCCGACACGTCGCCGGACATGCCGCCCAGCTGCTTTACGCCATACCACGCCGCCAGCGCGTATACCGCCGCCGCTGCCACCGGGGCGAAGCTGCCCCACACCAGCGCGGCGGTGATGCATGCCGCCGCCAGCACCAGGGCGGCGAATACCACCGGCGCGCCGCCGCGTTCCATGGCGCTGTACTGGCTGGTGGTCATAGGGCGCAGCGTCAGCACCGCCAGCGCCGCACAGGCGCGGGAGGCCACCGGCACCAGCGCCAGCGGCCACAGGGCGATGCCCTCCGCCGACAGAAACACCGACCACTGTCCCAGCGCCAGCAGCACCATGCAGATCACCGCGAAGGCGCCGCAGTGGGAGTCCTTCAGGATCCGCTGCCGCGTCTCCATATCCCGGCGGCTCATCACCGCGTCACACACGTCCATAAAGCCGTCCAGATGCATGAAGCCCGTCACCAGCCACGGGGCGGCGGTGCACAGCAGCGCCCCTATGGGACGGGGCAGGAAGCCGCCCAGCCATGCACACAGCGCCCATACACTGCCGGCGATCAGCCCCACCAGCGGCAGACACGCCAGCATGCGTCGGCGGGCGCTCTCGCTCCATATCTTTTTCGGGCAGGGGATAGCCAGAAACATGCCCCACGCCATGAAAAAGCCGTAGATCCAATCAGACACGGGGCAGCTCTCCCTTCCACAGGCGGGGCAGCCCCGCCGTCATTTCACACACCGCGTCGAACTCCGATGCCAGCGCGCGGCATATCTCCGCCAGCTCCCGGACATAGACCTCCGTCCAGTCCCGATAGTCCTCGCCGCCGTGCCACAGATCGTCGCACACGGCGATGAAGTGGCCGCAGGAGCGGCTGACGGTCAGCAGCTCGCCGGTGATCTCCCGCCCGGCGCGGGCGTTGGGCGTCCCGTCGGGGAACATGCGCTCGGACAGGCAGGCGGTGATGCTGTCGAACAGCACCGTGCCGTTCCGGTCGATCCCCCCCAGACCGCCGGGCAGGTCGAAGCTCCGCTCCACGGTGACGAAGCCCATGCCCGCCCGATCCGCCACATGGCGGCGGATACGGGCGCGATCCTCGTCGTCGTGGGGTGTCATGGTGGCCCAGTAATACCGGGGTGCGTCCCCGGACAGCGCTGCGGCCAGACGCTGCGCCAGCGTGCTCTTGCCGCTCTTGCCGCCGCCGATCAGTAATATCCTCATGGCCTGTCCACCGTAAAGCTGTCCTGCGCGCGTATCTCGTCCAGATAGCCGTCGTGAATGGCGGCCTCGGCAAAGGTGGCCATGCCGCTCATGACGCCGCAGGCGCCCTCCATGACGCGGAACAGCAGCGGACAGCCGCTGCCCTCGCCCAGCCGCATGCCCAGATGCAGGCACGGCTCCAGACCCAGCCTCTCCGCCGCCAGACGGTAGCCCACCTCATAGGAATCGTGGGACAGGAACAGATAGTCCCGTACCGCCGGGCACAGCGTCACGGCGCACAGCGCCGCCGTGACGGAGATGAAGCCGTCCACCGCCGCCGGGATGCCCTCGTGGGCGCAGCCCAGAAACGCGCCGGTCATGGCGGCGATATCCAGCCCGCCCACGGCGCAGAGGACGTCCACAGCGTCGTCTCTCCGGATAGGGCGGCGTCCGATGGACGTGCGGAGCACGTCCTTTTTCCGGGCGAAGGCGCGGTCGGTCAGGCCGCCGCCGCGCCCGGTGACAGTCTCGATATCCGCACCGGTGAGCACAGCCAGCACCGCCGCGGAGGTGCTGGTGTTGCCGATGCCCATCTCCCCGATGCCCAGCGCCGTGACGCCGTCGGCTTTGGCCAGCGCCGCCTGCTCCATGCCGGCGGCTATGGCCGCCAGCGCCTGCGGGCGGGTCATGGCGTCCTCGATGGCGATGTCGCCGGTGCTCCGGCGCACGCGGCGGTTCAGAATGCCCGCCGGGGTGGTGACGCAGTCCATGCCCACGTCCACCACCGCCACATCGTCGCCGAAGGCGGCGGCCATGGCGGACATACCGGTTTTGCGGCGGGTCATGTTGACGGCCTGCTGCACGGTCACGGAACGGGGCGCGCAGGACACGCCCTCGTCCACCACGCCGTTGTCGGCGGCGAATACCGCCACCCGGCAGCGGTTCATGGGTGGGCACACCCGGCCGGTGACGCCCGCCAGACGGACGGACATGTCCTCCAGCGCGCCCAGACTGCCCGGCGGCTTGGCCAGCTGCGCCTGCCGCTGCCGGGCAGCGGCCATGGCGTCCCGGTCGGCGGGGCGGATGGCGGCGATGTAGTCTTTCAATTCTGTCTCGGTCATAGGATATCCTCAATATACCCCTGCTGCGCCAGCCAGCGCAGGGAGGGGAGTGCGTCCTGATTTTCAATGGTGAAGGTGGCGCGGGGCGAGCGCTCCAGCACAGCGCCGATGATCTCTTGCATGGGGACGGTGCCCTCATCCAGCGGGGCGTGGAGGTCATCCTGCCCCCGGTTGTTGTGCAGGTGGACGTGGCGCAGATAGGGCGCCATGGGCGCGATCCAGTCCAGCGGCGGCGTCCGGCTGACGCAGGTGTTGGCGTGCCCCACGTCCAGACAAAGCCCCAGCCGGGGGTCGTCCACGCCCGCCGCAATGGACACCAGCGTGTCCGGCGACGGTTCCATGACGTTTTCCAGCGCCAGGACGAAGTCCGGCGGCACCTCCTGCAAAAAGTCCCGCCAGAACAGGACAGACTGCTCCACATACCACTCCGGGAAGTAGACGTGGGGGATAAAACCGCCGTGGAGCACCACCTGCCGGATGCCCAGTTTCTGTGCCGCCGCCAGCGTCTGGCGGAAGCGGTGCTGCGCCGTCTGCCGCACCAGCGGGTCGATGGCGCAGGGAATCAGCTCGGCAAAGGGCGCGTGGAGCCACAGTCGGGAAAGACCGGCGACCCTGTTTGCCGCCTGCGGCAGCGCGGCGGGATCATCCAGCATGGGTGCGTAGGAGAAGGTGATGTCCTCGCAGCCCAGCCGCCAGCGCCGCGCCAGCGAAGGGGCGCGGTCGTCCATGCCGGAGATATGCAGCTTTTCCTGAAGGGGATAGACCATGAGCGCGCTCCTTTTGTCGTTCTGCGGCGTATTATACCACGGGCGGAGAAAAAAGAAAAGCCCTGCGGGGCAGTATCCCGCGGGCAAAGCCTCCGGACACCATAAAGCGGAGTGCCGTCAGGCGCTCCGCATATATGGAAGGAAGAGAAGATGAAAAAGTTTTTTGCTTCTTGCAAGTATAGAATACCCCGGAGATGTAAAAAAAATTCGGTTACAAATATTAAAATTCCGTGAAATAATCGACAATCACGGTGCGTCAATTTCATTTTCACCGCTTTTCGACCGAATAGTTTGGAAAAACGACTGCAAAACGTCCCGGCATTCGTCACCGCATATATTGCCCACCAGCTGCGGCGGGCGGGGAAAGCCCTCCATGTATAGGTTCAGCACGCCGCCGCAGGCGCCCATCACGTCATCCCGCGCGCCATAGAACACCCGGCGGATGCGGGCGTTGAGGATGGCGCCGGCGCACATAGGGCACGGCTCCAGCGTCACATACAGGTCGCAGTCGTCCAGCCGCCAGCTGTGCAGCACCTCGTTGGCCTGCGCCAGCGCCTCCATCTCCGCGTGGGAGGCGGCGGACTGCTTTTCCTCCCGGCGGTTGCGGCCGGAGGCGATGATCTGCCCGTCCCGGACGATGACGCAGCCCACCGGCACCTCACCGTGGGCGGCGGCCTCCCGCGCCAGCGCCAGCGCCTGCTGCATGTAGAATTCGTGATCCATGGCGTCATCCTTTCCGGGGCGTGTATCCCCTTGCACTTTCGCAGGGGACGGCGTCCCCGGCGTCTCGTTCCGCGCGGGTCTTGTTCCGCATTGTAGGGGCGGACGGCTCTGTCCGCCCGCGTGCGACCCGTAGGGCGGGGCCCGCGTGCCCCGCCGGAAGGAAATGCGTATTTTGCGGCGGGACACATGGGCCTTATCGTGCCCGCATGTTTAACCGGCGGCATAAGTGCGTAAACTGTTCATAGACTATACGGAGTGGAGGTAGCTCTATGGCAAAGAAACGCAGCAGCGACCCGGCGATGCGGGAGCTGGAGAGGGAATTACAGGCAAACACACAGGCGCTGAAGGATGCCTATCTGCGCTTTGACTATGTGTGCGACAACGATCTGGTGGAGTCGTGCATCTTTGAGATCAACGCGCTGAAGGCACGCAGCAACTATCTGCTGCGGCAGATCAAGCAGCGCAGCGGCCAGCCGGTGCCGTCGGGTATTCCGCAGGCGGTGGCGGTGCCGGTGCAGGAAGCTCCCTGCGTGGCGGCGGGAGCCATGAAGGGGGGAGAACCATGTCCGTCGTGAAGATAGCCGCACTGTCGCTGACAGTGCTGTTCCTGCTGGTGGCGGTGGTGCGGCTGTTTCACCGGCCGCTGCGCCTGGCGCTGCGGGTGGTGTTCAACAGCGCGCTGGGGCTTCTGGCGCTGTGGATACTGGAGCGCACTGCACCGGTGACGGGGCTGACGCTGGGCGTCAACTGGTTCAATGCGCTGACGGTAGGGGTGCTGGGCGTGCCGGGGCTGGGGCTTCTGCTGCTGGTGAAGTGGGTGCTGGTGTAGGGTACATATAGGGAGAGGCGGGAGGGAGATTTCACTTTATTCCGTTCAATAGCTTATTTGCTCTTTCAACAGGAAATTTATCTTCCATGACGGCCACCTCAAACAAGCTCAATGGCAATTCTTTTTCCCCAATCAAGGCAAGGTATTCCTCAACGGCTCTGCGGTCGATCGTGATTTTCCCGTGCCCTGCCCAATGACGATTGTTTTCTCCTTTTTTCAAACCGGAGATCCAATATCCGTCACCGTTTTCAATATCTATGTAGTTCGACCCGCCGCCGATGGCTTTTTGAAAAGCATGGTCATTAAAATAGACTGTCTTTCTGGTTTTTGATGTCTTTACATAGCCGATCCATGCCGGGCCATCATCGGAATATCCAGACTTTAACTCGATATACATTAGATCCTTTATCATTGGAATCCCTCCAGACCTGATTTGCGCGTCTTACAAAAGCCGCCCCAAGAAATCCACCCAAAACCGTACAAACTATCGCAATAAAAATCATAGAAATACATGCTTGTTAAACTATTAACGCAAATTATCTTGGTCAATTACAAATTTTCTGCACTTATTACAATAAAATACTTTTACAGTTATGCCGTCACTCATTGATGTCAGTTTGATTCCTTTCACAAATGGAGTGAAATTCAATAATCCTCTATCTTTGTCGGACGGAACCCATTTTAGAGCATATCGGTCTTGAGAAATGCTTCCAACGAGCATTTCTGCATTACAAAATGGACACTTCATATAGTTGACACCTCCAGATAGAATAAATTCAAGTTTGCAGGTCTTGCGGCAAGCCGCTCACTTCTCCATCTTCTCCAGATCCCACCCGTAAAAATGAAAAGCTACAACTCAATTTTAGAGGCATACTCTTTTAGAATGCGGTTGATCTCCTCTTCGTTTTTGAAGAAGACATTGTCGCATCGTTCCAGTATTGCCTCCCATTCTTCGTCTGACTCCTTATCAGCCAGCATCTGGTATGCATCATACGCGGTCAGCAAATTGCTTCGCAGTTTTTCAGATAAGACGTTCTCCAAAATCGAAATTTCCGCTTGCAGATCGCCCGTTTGCTCAACATTAAGGAAATACTGATCGTGCCCGCCATTATTGACCTCGCTTTGATAGGTCATCACCTCTGCATAGGGGGTGTCCGCACGGTTTTCCGCCCACAGATCCCACATTTTATTCCACTTTTTCTGCTCGTGGGATAATTCGCTTTTTCTTTTTTTGAAAAAACCAAATACTCCCATCTGATCCACACCTCTCAAAATTTGATTTGCAGGTCTTGCGGCAAGCCGCTCACTTCTCCATCTTCTCCAGATCCCACCCGTAGAGGGGATACCGCTGCATGGCGCCGAACAGCTTCTTTTTCAGATCGGGATAGCGCTGCTCCAGCTCCGCCAGCAGCTCCTTCACCTCCTGCCGGCGGCTGTGGCCGTCCATGGGACAGGTGTTCTTCACCACCGGCAGCGCCAGCTTTGAAGCCATGCGGCGGATGTCCGGCTCCTGGCAGTACAGCAGCGGGCGTATCTGGGTGATGTCCGTCCTGTCCAGATACGTCACCGGCTGGAAGCAGCCGATGCGCCCCTCGAACAGCAGGTTCATCAGCAGTGTCTCCACCGCGTCGTCGTAATGGTGCCCCAGCGCGATCTTGTGGATGCCCCGCTCCGTCAGCGCCGTATGCAGGCTGCCTCGCCGCAGCTTGGCGCACAGGGAGCAGGGGTTCTTTTCTTTCCGCTCGTTGAACACGATGTCGTATACCGGCACGGAGATACGGGTATAGGGCACGTCCAGCGCGGCGCAGTAGTCGGCCACGGGGGTGAAATCCATGCCGGGCATGCCCGTCTCCAGCGTGATGGCCTCCACCTGAAAGGGCAGGGGATAGAACGCGCGCAGGCGCGCCAGCGCCGTCAGCGTCAGCAGGCTGTCCTTGCCGCCGGAAACGCCCACGGCCACCGTTTCACCGGCTTCGATCATGTGATAGTCCTCCACACAGCGGCGGACAAGTCCTAATATATGCTGCACGGTCAAGCCTCCTTCATAAAAACGGGAATTGCGTTGCGAGAAAACGGGAGATACTCGGAGAAAACGAGAGATAATGTGAGATGTTTACGCCGTAAATCAAAATGCTGTTGACATCGGCGCGGCGGTGTGGTATAAATAATCCTGCGCGCTGAGCGCGTTTTCTCTGCCCCTGCATTGTAACAAGGGCGCGTGAAAAAGTAAAGCATACATTATATAAATTGGAGGAAGATCACCATGTCCACTTTCATGGCAAATAAGGCCAACATCGAGCGCAAGTGGTACGTCGTGGATGCCGCCGGCAAGCCCCTGGGCAAGACCGCCGTCATCGTCGCCGACCTGCTGCGCGGCAAGGGCAAAGTTACCTATACCCCCCACGCCGACTGCGGTGACAACGTCATCGTCATCAACGCGGGCAAGGCTGTGCTCACCGGCAACAAGATGGAGCAGAAGTACTATCGCACCCACTCCGGTTGGGTGGGCGGCCTGAAGGAGACCAAGTACCGCATCCTGATGCAGGACAAGCCCGAGCTGGCCATGCGCGTGGCCGTCCGCGGCATGATGCCCCGCAACATCGTCACCAAGGATTCCCTGAAGCGTCTGCACATTTACGCCGGCGAGCAGCATGACCATGCGGCTCAGAAGCCCGAGCTGGTCAAGTAAGGAGGAAATAAAGAATGTATCAGTCCAAGAATCCCTACAAGTACGGCACCGGCCGCCGCAAGTCCTCCGTCGCCCGCGTGCATCTGTTTGAGAACGGCACCGGCTCCATCACCATCAACGGCCGCAGCATCGACGAGTACTTCGGTCTGGAGACTCTGAAGATGGTCGTCCGTCAGCCCCTGAACGCCACCAACACTCTGGGTAAGGTGGACATCGTGGCCACCGTCGAGGGCGGCGGCGTGTCCGGTCAGGCCGGCGCTCTGCGTCACGGCATC
>OLSD01001909.1_pt1 | contig 15797 bp, 16 predicted proteins | sample 1672211 | NCBI WGS metagenome assembly OLSD01 (sample SAMEA3136659, study PRJEB25190) | human gut metagenome | reverse complement strand
GCTCTGCAAACGCTGCTTGGGTTTCATCCCCTTTGCGGCACTTTTGTCCACAGACACTGAGATAAAGCCAATCTCGCAATCTACCGATTTTGGAGTTTGGCTTACATCTTCAGAATTAGACCCCCTTTTTTGCCTGCTCATCAAACCAGGCTTGAGTTATTTCTTTACCTATTGCATTGCGAGCCTTTACCGTCTGCCGCTCATGTTTATCGAAAGTTGACATGAACTTGTCGAGGTCGCTTGGGTCATACTCGTCAATAGAAGGTATATTCTCTACGACTTTCTTTGTTATAACTTTACCATCTGGAGTGGTAATTGTTGCTGTAAATTCTATCTTAGTCTTTTCCATTGAAATCATTCTCTTTTATTATAGAACGGAAATATATAGAATTTATTATATGAGGATTTTCAACCGTACAGGTCGAAATTTTTCATTAAAAACGGAATGGACGAGAGGCAGGAGGCCTGGTCGGCGGGGAATTTCTCTATAGAGAGACGATAGTATGCCAATTTGAAACAAAACAAAAAAAGTCGCATAGGATAAACACCTATGCGACTTGATTATAACATTAATATAGATTTACTGCTTCTGCATAATGTCGCCACCAACCTTGATAGCATCCATATTCAGAGGAATGAGCTTGTGGTGACGCTCAGGCAATGTCTTGAAGAGAGCCTTCTCAACACCCTTTTCGCTTACTACAGGAGCTACGCGGAGCATACCGCCGAGCACAATCATATTGAATACCTTGGTGTTCTTCAGCTCAGCTGCCTTGTCCATGGCATCGATACGATAAATATCGATATCCTTGCGGGTAGGAGGGTTGATAATACCGTTGCCCTCATAGATGAGGATACCGCCTGGCTTAACGCGAGACTCGAACTTGTCGAGTGAAGGCTGGTTGAGAACAATAGCAATGTCGTACTTGCTGAGTACTGGTGAAGAGATACGCTCGTCGCTTACAATCACTGTAACGTTGGCAGTACCACCACGCTGTTCCGGTCCGTATGCAGGCATCCAAGTAACCTCCTTGTCCTCCATAAGTCCAGAGTAAGCAAGAATCTTACCCATAGAAAGCACACCCTGACCGCCGAATCCTGATATAATTATTTCTTTTTTCATTCGTCAATAGTATTTTTAAGGTCGCCCTTAGGATAAAAACTAAACATCTTATCACGCATCCACTCATTAGCCTTTACAGGAGAGAGTTTCCATCCACTGTTACATGTGCTGACAATCTCTACGAGGCTTGAGCCCTTACCTGCCATAGAAGCCTCGAAAGCCTTGCGGATAGCCTTCTTTGCAGAACGGATAGAAGCTACGGTGTCTACGCTCTGACGTGTTACGTAGCATGTACCCTGCAGTGTGGCAGCGATTTCTGTCATCTTCAAAGGATATCCGTGAAGTTCCGGAGTACGTCCGTAAGGACAAGTAACGGTCTTCTGTCCGAGCAGTGTAGTCGGAGCCATCTGACCACCGGTCATACCATAGATAGCATTGTTGATGAAAATGATAGTAATATTCTCGCCACGGTTGAGGGCGTGGATAGTCTCGGCAGTACCGATACAAGCCAAGTCACCATCACCCTGATATGTGAATACGAGACGGTCTGGCCATACTCTCTTGATGGCAGTAGCCACAGCCGGCGCACGTCCGTGAGCAGCCTCGGACCAGTCGATATCCAAATATCTGTATGCGAATACGGAGCATCCAACAGGACTAACTCCGACGGTCTTGTCTTTCATTCCCATTTCCTCGATGACCTCAGCCACGAGTTTATGTACTACTCCGTGAGAACATCCTGGGCAATAATGCATAGGAGTGTCGTTCATCAAAGACGGCTTCTCATATACCAGATTCTCCGGTGCAATTATATCTTCTTTCATGTTTTTCAAAATTTAATAATTAACCATTAAATCTACCGCTCTTGATATTCTCCTTCAAAGAGACTACGATCTCCTCTGGATCAGGAACGATACCTCCAAGTCGTCCGAAATGCTCAACAGGAACAGCACCGTTGGTTGCGAGACGAACATCCTCCACCATCTGTCCGGCGTTGATTTCAACAGAGAGCATACCCTTCTTACCCTTAGCAAGCTCAGCAAGCTGCTTTTCCGGGAAAGGCCACAATGTGATAGGACGGAAGAGACCAACCTTGAGTCCCTCCTCGCGAGCAAGCTCCATAGCCTTCTCAGAGATACGTGCAGCACTACCGAATGCCACCAGAATATAGTCGGCATCCTCGCACTGAGTCATTTCATATCTTACTTCATTTGCTTTAACCTTCTCATACTTCTCAAGCAGGCGCAGGTTGCGCTGCTCCATAACCTCCGGCTGGAGTTCAAGAGAAGTGATGATGTTAGGCTTACGGTCTGGTGTGCGGCCGAATGTAGCCCATGGGCACTCAGCCTTAACTTCCTCTTCAGTGCGGCGAGGCTTCTGCTCCGGCAGAACCACCTTCTCCATCATCTGACCGATAACACCGTCGCTCAGCAACATTGCCGGCATACGATACTTGAATGCGAGTTCGAAAGCGAGGTCCATGAAGTCAGCCATTTCCTGTACTGAAGACGGTGCGAGCACGATAACATAGTAGTCACCGTTACCGCCACCACGAGTAGACTGGAAATAGTCGCTCTGTGAAGGCTGGATAGTACCCAGACCAGGACCGCCACGCTGCACGTTGACGAATACGCCAGGCAGCTCGGCACCAGCCATATAGGAGATACCCTCCTGCATAAGTGCGACACCAGGGCTTGAAGAAGATGTGAACACCCTCTTACCAGCTCCAGCAGCTCCATAAACCATATTTATTGAAGCCACCTCACTCTCAGCCTGCAATACCACCATACCTGTAGTTTCCCAAGGCTTCAGTTCGGCAAGCGTTTCAATAACTTCACTCTGTGGAGTGATAGGATAACCGAAGTAGGCATCACATCCGCAACGGATTGCGGCATGAGCGATAGCCTCGTTTCCTTTCATTAAAAGAACTTCTTTTTCTGCCATTGCTTAGTCCTCCATTCTTTTTTTGTAAACACTGATACATCCGTCAGGACATACGATACCACACGATGCGCATCCGATACAATCATCCGGACGCACTGCCACGGCGTAAGGATAACCATGAACATTGACGTGCTTGTCGGACAAGGCAATAACCTCTTTCGGACAAGCTACGACGCAAAGTGAACAGCCCTTACAGCGGTCTGTGTTCACTACAATAGCTCCTTTGATTTTTCCCATGTTTTTTTTAAATTAAATTAAAGGGTAACAGTAACAGCCTCTTCAAGGCAGCAGCCTCAATTCGGCCTGTCGCTATAAGCTCTTATACTAAGATTCTTTTTAGATTTTCTTCTCTACATTCTTCTGCCAAGACATTCTCCTGTAACCGGATTATGGGTTATACATATCCTTGCAGTAGTAGTTGAGGATATTCTCAACCATCTTCTTTGCTTCAACAGCAGGACTTTCGGGGTCAAGTTCGATTGCCTCTATATAGTAATGAATTGCCTCCTGCCAGTTACCTGCCCGATGAAACTCCTTTCCTTTGATATAATATTCCTCTGCAGTCATATTCTTCAGCATATAGGGGAGAGGGGAATGCTCCCCTCCTCTACTATTTATAGAATTCTTTCTTTCCGGCAGCCAATGTGTTCTTCATCAGCGAGCAGATGGTCATCGGACCTACGCCACCGGGAACCGGAGTTATGAATGAGCACTTAGGAGCCACCTCATCGAACTTGACGTCACCGTTCAAGCGGAAACCGCTCTTGCGTGTAGCGTCAGGCACACGTGTCGTACCGACATCAATCACCACGGCACCCTCCTTCACCATATCAGCGGTAACAAAATCCGGTCTGCCGATAGCTGCAATAATGATGTCAGCCTCACGACATTCCTCCTTCAGCGTCTTGGAGTGGCTGTGGCATACGGTGACGGTGGAGTCTCCGTATTCCTTCTGCATCATGAGCTGTGCCATCGGTTTGCCCACAATGTTGCTTCTGCCAAGCACCACGCATTTCTTTCCTGAAGTCTCGATATTGTATCTGCGAAGCAGTGTAATGATGCCAAGCGGAGTGGCCGAGATGAAGCAAGGCAGACCGATAGACATTCTTCCCACGTTGATCGGGTGGAATCCATCAACGTCCTTACGGTAATCGATAGCCATAATAACCTTCTGCTCATCGATATGCTTCGGTAAAGGCAACTGTACGATGAATCCGTCAACATCATCGTCTTCATTCAATTTCTTCACGGTGGCAAGCAGTTCCTCCTCGGTCACGTCATCCTCAAAACGGATGAGGGAACTCTTGAATCCGCAAGCCTCACAAGCCAGGACCTTGTTCTTGACGTAAGTCTCACTTCCGCCGTCATGTCCCACGAGGATTGCAGCAAGATGCGGCTGTTTGCCTCCGTTTGCAATAATCTCTTTCACTTCAGCAGCAATTTCCTCCTTGATTTTCGCTGCCGTTGCTTTTCCGTCAATTAACTGCATGTTTTTCTTTATTTTATTAGAGTACAGGGAGTGTACAGGATATCAGGCCACAGCATTTTGCAAGCTGACAGGTCACCGGGCCATTACGCCCCTGCTACCCTATCCCTGCTCCCTAATGGTTATTAAATTCTATATTTAGAGCTTCGGCATTCCTGGCATACCAGACATGTCGGGCATTCCGCCCTTCATATGCTTCATTGCGCTCATCATCTGCGTCATCTTCGAACCGGTGACCATCTTCATCATCTTGCGGGTCTGGTCGAACTGCTTCACCAGTCGGTTCACATCCTGGATGCTTGTTCCAGAACCCTTGGCGATGCGCTGGCGACGGCTTGTATTGAGCAGTTCCGGATTAGTGCGCTCCTTCGGCGTCATGCTCAGGATGATAGCCTCGATGCCCTTGAAGGCATTGTCGTCGATATCCACATCCTTTATAGCCTTGCCTACGCCAGGAATCATCGAAGCGAGATCCTTCAGATTACCCATCTTCTTGATCTGCTGTATCTGTCCGAGGAAATCGTTGAAATCAAACTTGTTCTTCTGTATCTTCTTCTGCAGGCGCTTGGCCTCTTCCTCGTCGAACTGCTCCTGTGCGCGCTCTACCAAGCTGACGATATCACCCATTCCGAGGATACGGTCTGCCATACGCGACGGATGGAACACATCGATTGCTTCCATCTTCTCGCCTGTACCTACAAACTTGATAGGCTTTGTAACCACCGTACGGATGCTGAGTGCAGCACCGCCTCGTGTGTCACCATCAAGCTTCGTCAGTACCACGCCGTCGAAATCAAGCCTGTCGTTGAACGTCTTCGCCGTATTCACGGCATCCTGACCGGTCATCGAGTCAACCACGAAGAGCGTCTCGTTCGGGTTCACAGCATTCTTCAGCCTTTCGATTTCGTCCATCATCTCCTCGTCTACTGCGAGTCGACCGGCGGTATCTATGATAACCACGTCATAGTTCTTTGCCTTAGCCTCCTTGATGGCATTGCCGGCAATCTCCACAACGTTCTTGTTTCCTTCTTCCGAATATACAGGCACTCCCACCTGTTCTGCCACCACCTTCAGCTGCTGGATAGCGGCCGGACGATACACGTCGCAGGCTACGAGCAGTGGATTCTTATGCTGTTTGTTCTTGAGCATATTGGCGAGCTTGCCGCTGAACGTTGTCTTACCGGAACCCTGTAGTCCGGACATCAGTATGATTGATGGCCTGCCGTCGAGTTTCAGTTCGGCAGCCTCACCTCCCATCAGTTCAGCGAGTTCGTCATGCACGAGCTTAACCATGAGCTGTCCCGGCTTCACGGCGGTGAGCACATTCATGCCCATGGCCTTCTGCTTCACGGTGTCCACGAATGTCTTGGCCACCTTATAGTTTACGTCGGCCTCGGTCAATGCTCTGCGGACATCTTTGAGCGTCTCCGCTACGTTGATTTCAGTAATTTTCCCTTCACCTTTCAGTATCTTAAACGAGCGCTCAAGTCTGTCACTTAGATTTTCAAACATAGATTTTTATATATATAAATTTCCGTTTAATTCATTAATATGTTTCATCCGCCCTGCTTGGGCAGTGCAAATATACAGAATAAGATGAAAAAACAAAAATAACTTTATCCCTATTTAAAATATTTTAAACACTTTCCTTTAAAAATGCTCACGAAAGGGCTTGAATGTGCATGTTTTCTGTACAAGTTTTGCATTTTTGTCAGAATTTCACTTCTCCGTCAGATGCAGAAATCTCGTTATGCGGTGTGCCAGACTTCTGTCTTTATTGTCGATGAACGCATCGAGCACCCTGGTCATTCCGGTGAGCGGCACTACATCGTAATCTGCGATGGCGGCTGGTATCAAGCAACTGTTGCCTTCCTTCAGCATTATCTCGTCGCCCGTGGACCTGACCACAATCTTGCAGTCTCCCTTTATGCACATGCTGATAATGAAGCTGTCGTATTTCATAAGGTTTCTGTGGAACGTCCCCGTCATCTCCGTCACCCTCACGCTGAAATACGGTGAATCGATAACGAGGTTCGACCTGTTTCCCTCTTCCTTATATATAGTACGGTATTCGTCCTCCACATTGAAGTCGAGCGCCTGCGCCGCAAGCTCCGTATGCAGTTCCCTCGGCTTTCCGTCGAGTCCCGGGCGGTTGTAGTCGAATATGCGGTAGGTCAAGTCTGACGACTGCTGCACCTCGGCAAGCAGTATTCCGCGACAGATGGCGTGCACCCTTCCAGCGGGCAGATAGAACACGTCGCCCGGCTTCACGCTGTGCTTCGCCAGCACCTCCGTTATAGACCCGTCGGCAATGCGCTTCTTGTATTCATATTCTGATATCCTGCTCTTGAATCCGGCATAGAGACAGCTGCCCGGCTCGGCATCGATGATATACCACATCTCCGACTTTCCGAACTTGCCGTAGAGCCTCTGCGCCATCTCGTCGTTAGGGTGCACCTGTATGCTGAGGTCGCGCTTGGCGTCGATGAATTTCACGAGGAGCGGCAGCTTCCCGCCGTATCTCTCCGCCACGGACTTGCCGAGAATGCCCTCGGGATTCTGGTTTATCACGTAGATGAGGTCCTGCCCCTTGAACACTCCGTTGCTCACCACGTCCGTGCTTGAAGGCACCGCACTGACTTCCCAGCTTTCGCCTATCGGCTCCTGCTTCGGTTCGAGCCCCTTGTACGGGCACAGTCTGTCGCCTCCCCACACAACAGTATGGAGATTCGGTTCAAACAATAGAGGATATAATGTATTCATACTTGCGTCCTGTTGATTTAACGCCACAAATATACGTCTTTATTTCCGCCGGACAAAATATCAGAGCGGAAATTTCGTCAATGGTTCCCGTTGAAGCCGTCACCCCATTCCGGCTGCGGACATTTTCCCGTAGAAACGGACACCTGTATGCTACAGCTCGGCGAGAAATTGTATTTCACGGCAGCCCCCACCCTGTCGCCCAGTTCCTGCATTGTGCGGAAGCGGTATGGCATCGGCTTGTTCATTATCGACTTCCTGCCGTATACATACGCCTCCCAATGCTCATTGAACCTGTATCCGAGCACGGCGCTCAGTCCGGCATCCGTATATCTGTCGTGCGCCCAATTGGCATTGCTCATCCATCCTCCCACGGCGAGCGAGAGCTTTCCGCTGAGCGGCATGGCATACATCATCGACAGTTCCTGCGCGAAGCCCGCCCCTTTTGGGGCGCCCTTGCCGAACGAAGCGAATACGGATGCCCCGAGATTCACGTTGAGCCCCTTGTGGAGCTGCCATGTGTCCATCCCCCACCAAGTGTCGTAAGGATAGCTCATCAGCGACGGCACCTGCCCCCTCATATTCAGAACGGGCAGATGAATAGAGTCGTTCGGCTGCATCTCCATTCCGCTATACGTACGCCGCGAATATGGCTGCGCCATACTCTCTACGGGCAGACTGCATTCCGCTCCCCTGCCCATGTCGATGAGCGAATCTGCGACTGGCGGAGCTATCTGTCCCTGGCGCTTGTCGGTTGCTGCGGCGTGGCCCCGGTCTTCGGCAATCTGCGCCATGGCCAGCAACGGCATGGTGCAGACGAGGTATATCAATATGAAAATCTTCTTCTTCATGGTGGCAAATATAGTGTTTATCGCCTTATTCTGCAAGGAATGAAAACTTTTTTCACCATTATTAATCTACGTTTCGCCTGCCCCGGCCCCTGCAACCACAAGGCGGACGAATCCACGCACGCTGCTCTATCAAGGAACAAAACTATCCTTCTTGTCGACTCGCAAACAGTATTTTTTTACGTTTTTCAGTTGATATATGTGTGTATGTCATACAAAATGTGTAACTTTGCAGCGTTTTTTGAAGCTGTGTATATCATTAACACACAGCTGACAACAGTTTTTAAAACAATAATTAAGAGACAAAATGAAAGCATTTGTATTTCCTGGACAAGGAGCACAGTTCGTAGGCATGGGCAAAGACCTCTACGACAACAATCCATTGGCAAAAGAACTTTTCGACAAGGCTAACGAAATTCTCGGATACAGCATCACAGACATCATGTTCAACGGCACCGACGAGGAGCTGAAGCAGACCAAGGTAACCCAGCCTGCAGTATTCCTCCACAGCGTGATCAGCGCGCTCTGCATGGGCGACGCCTTCCAGCCAGCAATGGTTGCCGGTCACTCTCTGGGCGAGTTCTCTGCCCTTGTAGCTGCCGGAGCACTGAGCTTCGAGGATGGTCTGAAACTGGTCTACGCCCGTGCGATGGCCATGCAGAAGGCTTGTGAGGCCGCCCCTTCAACGATGGCTGCCATCGTGGGTCTTGCCGACGACAAGATTGAAGAAATCTGCGCAGAGGTGAGCAAGCCAGGATGCGTGGTCGTTCCGGCCAACTACAACTGTCCCGGCCAGCTCGTAATCTCCGGAAACATCGAGGCTATCCAGGAGGCTTGCGAGAAGCTGAAGGCCGTAGGAGCAAAGCGTGCACTGCCGCTGAAGGTTGGCGGTGCGTTCCACTCTCCACTGATGCAACCGGCAAAGGACGAACTGGAGGCTGCCATCAAGAGCACGGAAATCCACGCCCCAAAGTGTCCTGTATACCAGAACGTTGACGGCAAGCCTCACACTGAGCCTGCCGAAATCAAGGAGAACCTCATCGCCCAGCTGACAAGTTCGGTGCGCTGGACCCAGTGCGTGCAGAACATGATTGCAGACGGTGCCGACGATTTCACGGAGTGTGGTCCTGGCAAAGCTCTGCAGGGTATGATCGGCCGTATCGACAAGGGCGTAAGCGCCCACGGAATACAATAAGACGATAAACACGCGGCGCAAGACTGCGCTGCAAGCATCTACAGCAAGGCGTGCAAATCCCATAATATGGGTTGCACGCCTTGTCTGTTTGTTGAACACATCAATTTTCCGGCTCTTCCGCTAAATGCACAGACAGGAAAGAATAATCTTACATATATCCAGCAAGTAAGATTCGCTATACACGACAAGCATCTACGCATTTAACTGAAGAACATGAAAAACGGGGAAATCCTCTTGATTATATTACATATTACAGGAAATACTTTTGGGAATTACATTATTATATATATATTTGCACATAACATAATATATTTTACTCATCAACTAAAACCAAAAAAAATGAAAGAGAAAATCATAATCTACCAGATATTCACCCGACTCTTCGGGAACACGAATGCCACGCGCAAATACAACGGAACTATCGCAGACAACGGATGCGGAAAGATGAACGGATTCACGCCTGCCATATTGAGACGCATCAGTGAACTGGGCGCCACACATGTATGGTACACGGGAGTGATACGCCACGCAACAACGACAGACTACTCCGCCTACGGCATTCCACGCCAGCACCCTGCAGTGGTGAAGGGCAACGCCGGCAGTCCGTATGCCATAACCGACTACTACGACATCGACCCTGACCTGGCGGTGAACGTGGGAAAAAGGATGCTGGAGTTTGAAAGTCTCGTAAAGCGCACGCACGACGCAGGGCTGAAGATAATCATCGATTTCGTGCCGAACCACGTGGCGCGACAGTATAAATCCATCGCACGCCCCAAGGGAGTGAAGGATTTCGGCGAGGACGACGACACGGGGAAGCAGTTTGACCCGATGAACAATTTCTACTACTGCCCCGGCGCTGCCTTCGACCCAGAAATAGACCTGCATCACGGCGAAGAGAAGCCATACGAGGAGTTCCCGGCAAAGGCGACGGGCAACGACCGCTTCGGCAACCGTCCCGGCAGGAACGACTGGTATGAGACGGTGAAGCTCAACTACGGCGTGGACTATTGCGACGCCGGTGGGGTGTCGACCCACTTTTCGCCAATCCCCGACACCTGGAAAAAGATGTGCGACATCCTGCTCTTCTGGGCAGGGAAGGGCGTGGACGGATTCCGCTGCGACATGGCGGAGATGGTGCCGTCGGAGTTCTGGAAATGGGCGACTGCCGAGGTGAAGAGGAAATACAAGAAGGTGGTGTTCATCGGAGAGGTGTACAACCCCGCACGCTACCGCGAATACATCGCCGCCGGATTTAACTATCTGTATGACAAGGTGGGGATGTACGACTGCGTGCGCGACGTGGTCTGCGGCAACCGGTGGGCTGCCGACATCACACGCCAATGGCAGCAGACCGACGACATTGCCGACAACATGCTCTACTTTCTTGAGAACCACGACGAGCAGCGCCTGGCGAGCGATTTCTTTGCCGGCAACGCGAGGAAAGGCATTCCGGCGCTCATCGTCAGTGCGCTGATGCGCCAGAACCCGCTCATGGTCTACGCCGGACAGGAACTCGGCGAGCGGGGCATGGACAAAGAGGGATTCAGCGGCATGGACGGCAGGACCACGATATTCGACTACTGGTCGATGGACTCCCTAATCCATGGATACTGCTGTCGCCGCCAGCTCACCAAAGAGGAAAAGGCGCTTGAGGCTGAATACAGCAGGGTGCTCAACATCGCAAGGACGGAGAAGGCAGTGAGCGAGGGCGAATTCTTCGACCTGATGTACGTGAACCCGTCATCGGGAGACTTCGACGCATCCCGCCAGTATGTCTTCATCCGCAAATACAAGAACGAGGTGCTGGTTGTGGCGGTGAACTTTGCCGACACCGAGGCGAACGTGAGGATAAACATCCCGCAGCACGCCTTCGACTATCTGAAGCTGCCCACCGGAATAATGCACGCCACGGACCTGATGACAGGCGCCACAAGTACCGTATGTCTCTCGACGGACTGCCAAATGTCACTGGCCATCAAGCCAAACAGCGGAAAGATAATGAAAATAGTGAAAAAGAAATGACGGACTATAACTTTCGGATTCACACCATATATTAACATCTTACCTATGAACAACGAAATAGAACTGAACGCCCACAACAAAGAGGAGTTTCCGCCGGCACACACCGCCGAGCATCTCCTCAACCAGACGATGATGAGAATGTTCGGATGCGAACGTTCGCGCAATGCGCACATCGAACGCAAGAAGAGCAAGATAAGCTATATCCTCGACCACAAACCCGACCGCAAGGAGGAGAAGGAAATAGAGCGCAGGATGAACGAACTGATTGAGGAAGACCTGCCCGTGACCTACGAATTCGTGGACCGCGACCATATACCGGAGGGCGTGAAGCTCGACCGTCTGCCGGATGATGCCTCGGAGATGCTACGGCTGGTACGCATCGGCGACTACGATGTATGTCCGTGTATCGGAAAGCACGTGAGGTCGACAAGCCAGATAGGCAAATTCGTGCTCCTCGGAACTAACTGGGATGAGGAAAAGAGGTCGTTCAGGGTGAGGTTCAAGATTATTTAAAGTGCGCCCCGCGCCGCCAATAGGCGACGTCCCCCTCCCCCCCTTAGGGAGGGAAGTGAATGGTTTTATTTATTATAAAGGTAGGGATGTGTTTTGTTTTTTCCTGTTACCAGAAAACAGGAATGGGGATATCCTTGATATTGCCCCACATAAAACACGAGGAATAAAAAAAGGCTCCAGTTCCACAACTGGTCTTGACAAAATGGCCAAGAGCGGTGAAACTGGAGCCTTTTTTTACTGATGGTGATTCTACATCGTCTCGTTTTCTTCCTTCATGTCGATAAACTGCTTCTTGCTGTCATAGAATTCATACTGCAGGAAAGCAAGTTTCTGGGAAGCGATGACATGCACTCCAAGTCCGTATTTCAACTGCCACCTGCGCTTCAGGCTCAGGATGCCCTGGTTGATGTAAGCGGCAACATACGGATGAACATGCAAGTAGAATGTCTTGATGCCTATCTTGTTGACCAGTTTGTCTATCTTTCCCTCCAACTGATCCGTGAAAAGTATGCTCGACTTGATCTTACCCTTGCCGAAACACGTGGGGCAGGTCTCTTCAACATTGACGTCCATCGCCGGACGCACACGCTGACGCGTAATCTGCATCAGTCCGAACTTGCTCAGCGGCAGGATATTGTGGCGCGCGCGGTCCTTCTGCATGTTCTTGCACATCCGTTCATAAAGGATCTGACGGTCTTCTGCAAGATTCATGTCAATGAAGTCCACGACAATGATGCCACCCATGTCCCTGAGACGCAGCTGACGCGCCAGCTCATCGGCAGCGCCAAGGTTCACGTCGAGGGCATTGGCCTCCTGTCCGTTGGCCGAACGTGTGCGGTTTCCGCTGTTCACGTCAACCACATGCAGGGCTTCGGTGTGCTCAATATAAAGATAAGCGCCATGCTTATAGTTCACGATTCTTCCGAAGCTTGACTTAATCTGCTTTGTTACGTTGAAATTGTCGAAAATAGGTACGGAGCCAGTGTAAAGCTTCACAATATGTGACTTTTCCGGAGCAATGAGCGTAACGTAATGTTTCACCTCCTTGTAGACCTCCTCGTCGTTGACATAAATGTTTTCATACGACGGATTGAAGAGGTCGCGGAGCATCGCAACCACACGGCTCGTCTCTTCATACACGAGCTGCGGGCGTTTCTGCGTTTTCTGCACCTTCTCGATAGCGTCCTCCCACCGCTTCATAAGGATTTTAAGCTCTGTGTCAAGCTCTGCCACGCGTTTGCCTTCTGCCACGGTGCGCACGATGACGCCCACGTTTTTCGGCTTGATGCTGTGGATGAGCTGCTTTAGTCTTGCACGCTCCTCGCCGCTTTTGATCTTGGATGAGACAGAAACCTTATCGTCGAATGGAATAAGCACCAAGTAACGTCCGGCGAAGCTGAGCTCGCCCGTCAGGCGCGGCCCCTTGGTGGAGATCGGTTCTTTCACGATCTGCACGAGCACTTCCTGTCCTTGCTGCAGCTCGTTCTGCACGCTGCCGTCCTTCTTCAGGTCGGGCAGACGCGAAGCCTTTGAGAAAGGATAAAGTTTCTTTCTGTCGCTCTGTACCTGTTTGATATACTTCTCATAGGAGTTGAACTGACTCCCGAGGTCAAGATAATGTAGAAAGGCATCACGCTCATAGCCCACATCCACGAAGCTTGCATTCAAGCCCGGCATAAGTTTCTTCACCTTTGCCACGTAGATGTTCCCAACGGAGAATGAAGCCGAACGGGGCTCGTTCTGATACTCCACCAGATTCTTGTCCTCCAGCAGAGCGATTGAGATTTCATTCTGTTGTACGTCGATTACTAATTCGCTTGTCATGTCTTAATTACAAAACTTGATTTTCCAATAAAATAAGGGCATGTCAACAAATACGCGTTCTTACGGAAGATGCTGCATTGATTGACATGCCCAGTCCGAATAGACTTATTAACGAGCACTAACTCTGCAGTTAGTTGTTTACTTGCTCTTATGTCTGTTCTTTCTTAATCTTTTCTTACGCTTGTGAGTAGCCATCTTGTGGCCCTTCTTCTTCTTACCGTTTGGCATAATCGTTATTATTTAAAATGTTTGAATATAATGTTATTTAATAAATTCTCCTCTTCTTGTCCGGGAACTCCTTCCCTGCATTGACAAAGGAAACCACGACTCCTTATTATATATTTCAGGAAATACGGTTTATTCCTCCTCGCCCTTCATCTTACTTACGAAGCTCTTTGCCGGCTTGAAGCTCGGGAAATCATGGGCGGCAATTACGATTGTAGTGTTCTTCGAGATATTTCTTGCAGTCTTCTCGGCACGATGCTTGACGATGAAGCTGCCGAAACCACGCAGGTAAACATTCTCCTTATTGTCGAGAAGGCTCTTCTTGATTGCCTCCATAAATGCTTCAACTGTGGCGGTAACATCCTTGCGGGCTACACCTGTAGAACCCACGATCTCGTCGATTATATCTGCTTTTGTCATTTCTTTTAATTAATTATAGGTAATACACTATCATGCTTAAAAAGGCTTGCAAATATACGAGTTTTTAACGGCATACGGAAATATATTTCAATTTTTTTGCAAATTTCGCCCAATTACTTGCCTTGAACTGATTAATTTTCACCACTTTATGCCTTACTTTGAGAAAAATGGACTACCTTTGCCAATCCTATCCGCCATTGAAGCCGGGCGGGCAATATCCGTCAGAACAAAAGACAGGACTATAATACTAAAGAATTAAATAACAACATCATGACAATCAAAAGAAACATTTTCGCAGCGGCAATGATTCTTTTTGCCGCATGCGCTTGGGCCCAGGGCCCCAACAACAGCGGCACATACTACGAGAAAGCCGACGGAAAGAAGGGAAGCGCACTGAAGACCGCACTTGCAGACGTAATCAACAAGCATACCTCCCTGAGCTACAATTCATTGTGGGAGCATTACAAGAAGACGGACAAGAGACCGGACGGGAAGGTGTGGGACATGTATTCATGCACCACGAACTTCAATTTCGACAAGGACAGGGCCGGAAACTACAAGAATGAGGGCGACAAGTTCAACCGCGAGCACTCATTCCCCAAAAGCTGGTTCAATGACGCCGCGCCGATGGTGACCGACATCATGCACATCGTGCCTACTGACGGAAAGGTCAACGGTATGCGCAGCAATTATCCGTTCGGTGAGACAAAGGGAGAGAAATACCAGTCGAACAAGGGCTTCAGCAAACTGGGCAAATGCACGTCGCCGGGCTATTCGGGCATCGTGTTCGAGCCGAACGACGAATACAAGGGCGACTTCGCCAGAATATACTTCTACATGGCAACCTGCTACGAGAGCAAGATCAGCTCATGGGAAAGCGACATGCTCTCCCATAACAAATACCCTGCATTCAAGGACTGGGCCTTGCAGCTGCTGCTGAAATGGGCGAAGGAAGACCCCGTAAGCCAGAAGGAAATAGACCGCAACAACGCCGTCTACGGCATCCAGAAGAACCGCAACCCGTTCGTGGACTATCCCGGACTGGAGCAGTATGTATGGGGCGACAAGAAAGACATCACCTTCAACTACGACAACTACGACAAACCTACCATCATTGAATTGCCTACCGAGGAAAGACCGGCCTTCGTGGATGTCTACACAGTTTCGGGCATGAAGGTAAAGACCAGAGTGGAGAGGCAAAGCGCCACCGACGGACTGCAGCACGGCATCTATGTGGTGGAAGGAAAGAAAATTGTGAAATAATGAAGTATTAATTCGAATGTAGAGTTTAGAATGTAGAGTTGTCGGCTTGCAGCCGATTAAGAATCAGGAATTGATTTGAGCAACATGATTCTTAACTCATTAATCTTAATCGCAGCGCAGCGAGAACAACTCTTAATTGGCTTTCCCTTCGGCCGCCGAACTTCGTTTCTACATTCCCTTAATTCCGCAACACTTTGATTTAACTTTATTTATAAGTACCTGAGCAACAAA
>OLSD01001907.1_pt1 | contig 15805 bp, 10 predicted proteins | sample 1672211 | NCBI WGS metagenome assembly OLSD01 (sample SAMEA3136659, study PRJEB25190) | human gut metagenome | reverse complement strand
GGGCGCCTATTTGATGGCTTCGACGAAACCAACAAACAGACGCCCGAAAGATCGTATGAAATTTTGAGGAAAAATCGCTCTATTCTGCGCCCGCAAAAGGTGCCGTCAAGAGTTATGCGCAAATTAGTTTGCAGATTCTGGCTGAATGAAGTCAGCCGGCAATAGAAGCGTCTTCCAGAGCCGCCTCCAAGTGCTTCATATTCATGTACTTTTTGTTGCCCCACTGGGTGCCAGCCACATGGCGCAGCCGGGCGCAGACCAGCATCAAAGCAGAGTTGCCGTCCGGGAAAGTTCCCACCACGCGTGTTCTGCGACGGATCTCCCGGTTCAGCCGCTCAATCACATTGTTGGTTCGAATACGGGTCCAGTGCTCATAGGGAAAATCACAGTAAGTCAGCGTTTCTTCAACACTGTCCTCCACCTTCTTAGCAGCCTCTTTCAGCTTCATTTCCCTCAGCTGGGCCACTACAGCTTTGGCCTTTTCTCGGGCAGCTTTCTTGCTTTCCTGGGCATGGATCGCCTTGAGCATCTTGGCCACCAGCTTTACCTTGGAGCGAGGAACAACGGAAAACACATTCCGGTAAAAATGGACTGTACAGCGCTGGTATTTGGCGTCGGGAAACACTTCTCCCACGGCTTCAAGCATTCCCAGGCACTTGTCCCCAACAATGAGTTTCACGCCGTCCAGTCCACGGCCTCTAAGCCACTGGAAGAAACTCACCCAACTGGCCTTGTCCTCTTTCATACCTTCGGCAGCGCCTAAAACCTCGCGGTATCCGTCCTCATTCACCGCGATTGCCACGAGAATCGCAACATTTTCATACTCTCCGCCCCAGTTGCGCCGCAGGTAGATACCGTCCACATAGACGTATGGATATTTGCCGCCCTGCAAAGGGCGGTTCCGCCAGTCCTCAATGTGGACATAGGCTTTCTTGTTCAGCTCACTGATGGTGGCTGGAGATACCTTGCTGCCCCACAGGGCCTCAGTAATGTCCTCCACCCGGCGCACAGAAACGCCAGCGAGGTACATCTCAATGAGGGCTTCTTCCACGCTGCTCTCCCGGCGGCGGTACCGCTCGATGATGGCCGTTTCAAAAGAGACACCCTTGAGACGAGGCACATGGAGCGTGACGTCTCCGGAGGTGGTGGTAAGGTTCCGATCATAGTGGCCGCTGCGGTAGCCCTGGCGGGCCTCATTACGCTCGTAACGGGCAGCCTGGGTCAGCTTCTCTGCCTCCTGTTCCAGCAGTTCATTCAGCGTTTCTTCGACGCTGCCTCGAACCAATTCCTTAAGCTGACCCTTGATTACTTCCTCGTTTAGCTGTACAATTTTCTCGGACATGGTTTACAGACTCCTCTCAGAATGGTGTGTGGTAACTTCATTCTACCAGAGGTCTGCAAACCATGTCTATTTTTATCCTTTTTCAATTTGCGCAACTTATTGTACCTTATCCCGCAAAAAGGGCGCTTCTCAGGATTTTACCTTTGAATCTGTGAAAGGGGGAGTTCGAATCTCCCCAGTTACCAAAATAACGTGAAAATATCTTTTTTTCTGAGTGCAGAATTTGAAATAAAAAAAGGCGGCAACCCTTTGGTATTCTAAGCGTTTCGCTTAAAATATCCGAATTGTTGCCACCTTATGGTGGAGCATCCGCAACCAACTGCGAGTTAGACGAACACCCCACATCATCGCTTTCAAAGGTCTTTTCGATATCGTCCAGCGGGATATTCTCAATGCTGAGCGGACGGTTGCCCGCGTTCAGGATCATCGTGAAATATCCATCGTAGAGATAGATGGCATTGATGAAAATGTTGACCAATGCTCTGCGTTTGTACTCATTATCATTCGGCAGCATACGAAGGTAATCGAGGAAGGAAAGAATGACTGAGTATTCCATGCCGCTCTGCTTTTTGATCTCAATGGCGAGCTGCTTTTCCAGTTCCTTTTTCTCTGCCTCTCGCTTGTGGATACGCTCGGTAATCATGTCAACCGACTGACCCTTTTCCAGTGCAACCCATAGATTTTCAATGGCAGAGTCTGCTTCTTTCAAAGCAGCTTTCAGTTTCTTCACAGACAACAGATTACCGTCTTTTTTGCAAGCAGCATAAACCTGATCGGCAATATACTTGACCTTTTCTTCGGTAAGTAACTCGGAGCAAGCCTGCACGACACGTTCTTCAATCAGAGCCTTTTGGATAGTCTTCTTGTCACAGACTTTTTTCTTTGCGCCGTTGCAGATGTAGTAGTGATATTTGTTGCCGTGTTTGCCAGTACCGGTGTAACCTGTCATCATTTCTTTGCAATGACCACAGAACAGTTTGGTGGTAAGAAGATATTCCTGCTTACCTCTGGAACGGGCAGGAGCAGCTTTGTTTCGGTCAAGAATATTCTGCACCCGCTCAAACAATCCGTCATCGACGATCTGCGGCATACCACCCGGCGTTTCCTCGCCTTTATAGATGTACATTCCGATGTAACGTCTGTTTCTCAATAGGCGGTGCAAGCTGTTTTTGTTGAACTCACGTCCCAGAGAAGTTGTGATCCTACGGCTGTTCAGGTCGCGGATAATATCGGCAACTGTTTCACCTGAAGCATAGCGGTGGAAGATTTCGCGGACGATCTTTGCCTCGTCCTCATCCACATAAAACCGACGTTCGGAATCCACCTTGTATCCCAGTCCGGGGTTGCTGCCGTTGGACAAACACTTCTGTGCATTGATCTGCATACCGCGATGGATTTTCTGAGAAAGCTCCACGGAATAATACTCTGCCATGCTCTCCAAAACACCTTCAACGAGAATACCGGAGGCATCGTCCGAGATATTTTCTTTTGCAGATAAAACGCGCACACCGTTCTTTTTCAGTTTTGCCTTGTTAATAGCACTGTCATAACGATTACGAGCAAAGCGGTCGAGCTGATAAACGAGAACGCCTTCAAAAGTATGGCGGTCGCTGTCGGCAATCATACGTTGAAATTCGGTACGATTGTCTGTTGTACCGCTCTGTGCACGGTCTATGTACTCGCCAACGACAACATAGTTATTGGCAGCAGCATATTCGTTGCAGACCTTGAGCTGACCTTCAATGGATTGTTCGGTCTGGCTGTGACTTGAGAAACGCGCGTAGATTACAACATTCATCTATCCGCAACCCCCTTTCCGGTTTTTTGATTCGGGTGTCAGCCATCGGCTTTCCCCGTTACCATTTCAATCAGAGTGGCTTTCAATCTGTCGTGCATGGGCGATTCCGGATCAAAGCACATCTCCACAAACTTTGCGAGTTCCGGGTTATTTTCCACCGGAGGCTTTGCTTGATACAGCTTGCCTTGCGGCTCATCGCAGCGAGCGAAGATGTAGTCCATCGACACATCGAAATAGTCCGCATATTTTCGCAAAAGCTCTACAGTTGGAGTGGCTTGTCCATTCTCGTAGCGGTTGATACTTGACTGCGTGGAGCCGATAATCTCGGCAAATTTCGCTTGGGAGATGCCGAGACCTTCACGCAGAGTGCGCAGTCTGATACCCAGTTGTTTCATTAAAAACAACCTCCTTTTCGGGTTGATAATAGTATAATCAAAATCCGGGATGTAGTCAACCCGGATTTTGAAACTTTTGTGTGAACATTGGCTATGCGACTATTGTATGAATTACTGCGGCTGCTGATCTTCTTGCTGAGACTTAAGGATTTCGGTTATGTCTATAATAGTTGCAGAACTTGGCTGAATTTCAAGATTTTTTGCAGCAGTGGCAAGAGGCTCTGCGTAAGCGTCCACAGAGGAAAGCTGACGCTTTAGCATTGTTTCGAGGTTATCAAGCTTCTGTCTTAACGCCTGTTGTTCTGCTAAATCAGCTTCCGCAGACAGCTTTCTCAGTTCAACTGCCTTCTTATCATTTTCGTACTTACGATTGATAAATCCTTTGATTACGCCAAGGAGAGAATTGAACTCATAATTTCCAACCTTACCGCCAAATATAGCCATGTAGCATATCGGCAGTAATAAGGGATTTTGTTGGAAGAAATCCGCTATCTGAAGAATTATATCGCCAGGAGAATGCAATGTAGTTTTAACATGAACATTTTCGGGGTGATCCTCAGACAAAAGCTTCGCTGCGCACAAAACAAAATTTGAAAGATCAAGGACATTGATTTCGTCTTTTGTCCGCACACGGAATGTGACCGTTAGCTTGTCCCTAAAGATGTATGTATCAAAACACCCGCTAAGAACAAGATCGGAATATTCATTCAAATCGCTCAAGCTGTGCCAGTTTCGTGCAATGGCGCTTTGAAGGTATGGACTAATAGTATCATCAACACCGAGAACTTTAATGACATTTATTTTTCTGCGCTTGATATACGGGCAATCGAATTTATCCACGTTGGGATTTGCCTTCGCAATTTGCTCATGCATTTCTTTTTCCAACTCTGGTGTAAATTCCGGAGAAAGATCCTCAAAGTATTCCCCAATATACGCGAACGCCACTCGATTGTTATCAACAATGACAGCAATGTCGCCATCCTTCAGTTCATAACAAAAGCGTATGCATTTATTGAGCGCAGTTCCCGGCTTGCTTTCTCCGTATATTTCTTTGATGGAAGCTTTCAGCGTGTTTTCTTGACTGCGAGTCAGCCTATCGCTGATCATAGATTTTGAGATTGAATTCCATCCTATGGCTATGTACTCTTTTCTCAGAAACTCATCAAAGAAAAAGCCGCGCTTAGCTCTAACCATCCAGAAATTCGTATCCTTGCTAATTCTCGGAATGCTAAGAAGCTGATCAAAAGAATCCAATATCTTCGCCCCCTTATGGCCTAAATCAAATAATCAAAATGGAAGATTGCAGTAATATGCATCTTTTATCTTTTGCAATTTCTCAGCGATCTCCACAGGACAATTAAACAGGAATTCCTGCAGCGATGGACAGAGCGAATACTCTCTCGGATTTCCATAGCTTGTCCAATCGTTTTCATATACGAGATTATTCTGCACGAAAAACTCCAAACAACTCCCGTAGCTTTTGGACAGCGAGGAATCGAGTGTGTTCTTATCTTCCCATTGCTTTATACTCTCAACCTGCATATCCGCCATCCATCGTGCTCCAAAACTTTGCATCCGTTCATCCACAATGTAAGCAATGAATAAACCCGTTATCTGGTCCAATGTATCGGCAATCCACAACGCGTTGAATGTATTAACAGCCAATTTTGTATGTCGGTCAACACAAGATTGTAGTTCTGGGAGTATTACTGCCGAATGTGTGGAATAATCTCGAAATGTCTCAAGACCAAACTCCAAGGTGTCACTCACAACGGCACCTCCGTCAAATGAGGATAGCAAATCAAAGGCATTATCCACATTCACATCATAGATCTCACTTTTGTGCAGCCAATCGCGAATGGTATCTTTGGAAACTTTGCGAACATTCATTTTGAGTATGTAATACAGAACGATTCGCTCGTCATCGGTAGTGATTTTGGACGTGGAAATAGCTGGCTTTGTTGCCAGTGTCGGCATTACGGGAGCTCTGGCACCGAGGAACATCGCATATCGCTCCTTGAGCTTCTGATTTTCGCGGGTAATGATCCCATGTTTTGCCGGTGGCGCAGACACGGACTCACTCACTGTATCATAGATATACGAAATATCACCATCAGAATCCAGACGTCGAAGTTTATATTCATTGCTCAGGAAACCAAACATATTATTGGAGTTGATCTCCGGTAGTGCAATAGGAATGACCGGTACATCATCGCAATACCACAGGACGCCGGCTTCATTAAGACAATAAGCACTTTGATAATAGTCCTGCGAAAGAATTGCTATATTGACCGCACTGTTTTTCAGAGCCGCCTTTACCTCACCTGATATTCTCTCGTTTATGTCATTGCCTGGTAAGGAGGAACAAAAGACTGCTTCCTTTGGGATTCCTGTTCCCACAAAGAAATCGACCAGCATATCAGCAATATCCTTGTCAGTTGATCGATGGCTTATGAAAATGATATTTTTCACCCTCGTTTCATGCTGCACTTGTACCGCTTTTGGGGCTTCATGCTCAGCGAGTTGCTCGCCGTATGTCCTTGCTGAATTGTTGAGCGTAACGATCCAGGGCATGTCATCTGCCCATTGAACATTGATGTAACCGCATTCTTTTAGTTCTCTTACAATGCCATCGAGCACACTTTTTTCCCGAATTGAACAGCCTTCGTAATGTGCATTTAATGCCTGAGTTGGATTTTCTGCTTGTGCAAGCTCTAATAGTATTTTTTCTGAATTTGATGGAAGCTTTATGAACCCCATATTTTTTTCTCCGTCATGGTATTGCGTTTATTTCCAAATCCTCGTCCATGAGTTTTCGGTTTACCTTCTCGACGAAATCATAGTATTTGCCGCTACGGATGCAGTTTTCAACTCCGCTGGTTTCTTTGATGACGATAGTCTTAATGAATGTACCCATTCCAATAGTTACCCAATATCGAACTCCGTCTATCACGATCTCCCATGTGGAATCGACAAACTTTCCGCGATCCTCCCTTACGGATGCGGTTACTACCTTCCATTCGTTGATGTTGAATTGCAGTAGCCGCGACATGACCTCATCAGGGATGTTCCGTTCGCTTGCGCGAGTTTGAAAATGCACTCCGTCCATGTAGAGTGTGGTCACGTCCCTCATCTTGTAGCGAACACGCTCAAAAAGGGATGAAGGACCGGACTCTACATGAAAGCGGACTCGTTTGTAATTCTGTTTATAAAATGCCATTATCCTTATTACTTCTTATTTTCCCATGCGCAAAGTTCTTCTTCAATAGCATCAATAACGGGAGTAGACAATCCGTAGGCTTCATAGACCAACTTGTCGATCTGCTTTTCAAATTCTGAAATATCCCCGTTCTTATTGCTATTTCTGACTTTCATTATATGATCGAACAACACCTTCATGGATTCTTCGAGAGCGGCATCCGGTACTAAAATAGGAATATTGACCAGAGGTTCTTTATCAACTTGGAAGATGTTTCCTTGCATCTTGCCCATCTTTAACAACCAGAACTTAATTAGGCGAGAATTTAGTAAACAAGTCAAATATTTCATGTCAACGCGACTGGTCATAATAAGATACCATTCAGCAGTGACATAAGACGGTTGTTCAACATAGCTAAACTGTGGATATTGACATTTTCTAATTGACACAATCTTTGGATTTTCAAAGAACTCTTGTTTTCTTGCTCGATGCAATCCATACGGTCTGTTATCAGATGTAATAACATCAACATAGTGATCAAGGTGTTTCTTGATGTTGGGATAAGAACCCATCAGGCTGACATCTTTGAAGTCAGAAGTTGTGTAAATTATATGTTTATCTGTTTTTGCGTCAAAGAAATATCGGCTAATTTGCGTGCTGTCGTAATACGGATGGATTAAAGTTTTCTCGTTTGCTGACAAATTCATATCAGAAAGCTCGACATCGGACACAATAAATATTCCATCTCCAATAGAAGCGTTAGGAAGTATCGGCAACATCTTCTTTGTCACACAAGCATGGTGAGGATGAATTCCATTAATAATCTCATCGTTTTTCAGATAAATCTTTTTGCCAGAACGAATTAGGTCGGCAACCCGAAGAATATCAGCATTTAAGAACTGAATTGTTGCTCCGTCATAAGAACAAGGGTCAATGGTCGACTTATAGCTTGTCCCAATTCGAGTCGAGTTCAAGAAAACAGATAACTCTTCATGTTCCAATGTCCGGTTTCCAACGGCTTTGTATTGCATATCGTAAGGTGCAGTTTTCTTTGCGTTCTGGATAAGGAAAACCATTGTTTGCTGGCTTGCAGACTCGAAGATCATTACATTGTTGAATGTGGTGAATTGTAACAGAGTCGCCTCAGAAACAATGTGTTTTCTCATGTTTTTGCCACCAGCGGTAGTCATCCAGTTGTTTGGGGCAATATAAGACAAAACTCCATCTCTCCGCAAAAGGTGAAGAGCCTTGGAGGTGAAGAAATACCAGAAATCCATCTTTCCTATATAATACTTGCGTCCAAACTCTGTTGCCGCAACCTCTTGGAAAATTTCCTTATGTCCTTCCTCTCCAATGTACGGGGGATTGCCAATTACAATATCAAAGCCTCCCTTTTCTCTGAACACGCGAGCGAAATCAAGCTGCCACAACACATAAGGTTTTGATGCCATCTGCTTAGTATCATAATATCTCTGGATTTTTGCAGAATCACAGCCTTCAAGCTGAGTCAGAATAATCATATCTCGAAGAGCTTCAATCTGCTCCTTGAGTTGTTTTTTCTTCTCAGTATCGTCGCAACGGAATAGTTCATCCTGCGTTTCAATCAATTTGCGAATGATTGAATCAAAACGATCAGAAGTAATGTCTCGCTGGTAATTCCCAGTGCTACCCAACAGTTCGCTTTCTTTGACAAGCGGGATGCCTTCAAATTCATCAATCAAGCTATTACCACAGAGAATATTACTTTCAAGGTTAGGCAGAGGCAGAGGATTCCTGTGTCCGTCAAGAGGCGTCTGCGCATTGGGATTGATCTCATCATCGATGACTAATGCCAGCCAGAGACGAAGCTGAGCAATATCAACAGCCGAAGGCTCAATGTCGCAAGCGAAGATACAGTTGCGAATCGTCTCATATTTCAGGGTATGAGGCGAACGCTCCATCTGATACATCATGCGGACATCGTAGGGTTTCATGGTGATAGCCAGATACGCGGAGATGTTCTGACGCGCTCTAACAATCTCGTTCAGTATACCCAGAGGGAATGCACCAGAGCCGACAGCCGGATCTGCGACACGGACATCCTTCAATGCCTTATCCATGTCAAGGAGACGGTTGACTGCAACCGTACCGTCGGGATTGATCTTATACAGTTCTTCGGAGATATACATACCGCCATTGCCTTGACGCTTTTCCTTGACGGTATCTTCGTCCTTCATAAAATCGCCGTAGAGGATAAAGTCGCGGATAGCCTCTTCCGAAATGTTCAAAGTGTTGGTCAGATAATTGATCAGGCTCTCCTGACACATATAGTGGACGATCTCACGAGGCGTATAGAAAGCACCTTTGGATTTTCTATCGTTGATTTCCAGAAGGTTTTCAAATACCTTACCCAGCATTTCCGGGTCGATAGCAACTTCGCGTTCCATCGGCTCATCTTCGCTCATGGTGAAGTTGTAGCGATCAAAAATATCGAGAATGCCGTCAGCGTCTCTGCCTTTTTCTGCAACATTAGAGAACACTTCGTTCGGGATAGAAAAGTCATTATGCTCCCAGTCATAGCCGTCAATAGGCTCAAACAAGCCACCGGAAAGGAACGGGATTCTGCAATGGAGCGCAGGGCAGTAACCTTGTTCACCACGATTGCGGTTAAGAGCATCGTAGAACAACGGCTCAAGCAGATCGTTATAGAAGTTGACATTTCTTTGAATTGCAAGGTTAAATAGCCTCCGCATGAAGTCATGCGGACCGCTGCCCCAAGGTTTGCCCTTAACGCAATTTGCCAACACTTCCTCATCAGCATCACTGATGCTGTTCAAGCCAGCACTGGAAATACGATAAGTACCATCGCCAACGGGGCGATACACAACGGGGATCAGTTCGCGTGACTTAGCACCACGGGCATAGAAGGCGTTCTTGTATTCCTTTTCAGTGAGGGTGTTTGGCCAAGCGCCGACGCCAAGCCAGCCCTTCTTTTGCAGAAAGTAGAGGAAGACGATCTGACCCATCAATTTCTTCGCAAACTGCGCAGAAGTGAAGTTGTGCTGTTCGGCTTCAATGCGGAAGTCCTCAATAGCCTCAAGCTGCTCACGCAACTGATGGAACTTCTCGCAATAAAGGTTGAAGAACTCATCAGTGACCTTTTCAACGCTGAACGCATTCTCAAGATCATCCAGAGTGGGACGCTCAGGATTAGCGGCACTGTCAGTAATGAAGCGCTCAAATTGACTGATTGCGGTATGGCAAGGCTCGTCCTGACCAACAAGATAGGAGTATCGTTTTGCCGGAGTGAGATTTTCGGCGGTCTTCAAGCGCCCATTCTCGATCTTCATCTCATAGTCGAGACGCACCAGAGACAAACGCCACTTCGGATCACCCTCGGTATAGAACGCAATAAATGCTGCATCAGCATTACCGTTTTCAATCAGCTTCTTAGCAAAACTGCGATGGGTGCTTCGAGCGTTCTCTACATAGCCAGCCTTCTTGAGCTGGACAGCCATGATAATGATTTTCTTTTTATCCGGTGTCTGGAATGTGCCAACATGAGCCGATCCTTCTATGTGTGAAGAAAAGTTGGAAAACTCTTTATTGAGCTTTTCCGGCGCAACAATGCGGACATCGGGGAATATTTCGCGTACTAAGTCCACATAGTTTTTTGTGTCATATGGACTATGCAATATCGTTTCTATTTTCTTTACAACGGCACTGCTCATTATTTACCTCCCGTTTTCAGGTAGCAAGAGAGGACGATTTGCTTTTCACCATCGACCTGAGCTTGCTGGCTCTTGTGTTCCTCAAAATAGGTAGTGGGAACGAGCTTCATAATCTCGTAGTACAGTTCAAGAACATCGGTGACAACCTTGCTCTTCTTCATGACATCCTTGCCGACCTTTGCAGGAATCTCGCCGTTCTCCCAGAGTGAAACCAGCTTGTCAATCGTCTCTTCTTGATCGTCAGTCAGGCGCGGATCAGCTTTAATTGCTTTGAGTAAACGAATAATCTTTGCATCATTACCGGCAACCATGATCTTTTCTGTGGTGACCTCTTCCTCAGCAACAAGCATCTCGTCAAACGCGGTGCTGTTCTTGCTGAAATGAGCGTAGTAATCACCAGCAACAGCGGCTTTGGGAACGTCAGGCTCAGCTTGGATATAATCAATAGCTTGCATGAAGGACAACTGTCTGGTAGTCTCTTCATCACTGATAAAGAATGTCTTCAATGCGCCCTTACGGATGAAGGTTACGGTAGAGTTGTCGGAAACCTTATCGGACTTCTTACCAGCTTTTGCCTTCTTAGGCAGACGCTTAATCATATTGAAGAGCTTTGGATCGTTGTCTCGTACCTGACGGATAACTCCGAGATATGCCAGTTCAGGGTTGGTGCTTTCTTCTTCGCCGTCCAAATCAGAAGTCAAGTCGGAGAACAATTTCTGAGAAGAAACCTCTTCTTCGTCGGAAAGGTATTTAATGTCTTCACCAAGCGTGTCATGGAAGGCTTGCAGTTTTTCAAGAATGCGTTCCTCAAGGGGCATCTGTTTCTTGCTCTGCGCAGTCGGGAAGAAATTGAACACAAAAATGCGATCATGCTCAGTGCCAACACGATTGATACGACCAACACGCTGCATGATGCGAGTGGGATTCCACGGCAAATCATAGTTCACAAGGACATTGGCTCTGTGGAGATTGATACCCTCGGCCAGAACATCCGTAGTAATCAGGATGTCATATTTATCATTGTCTTTACTCTTAAACTTTGGGTTGAAGCTATCTTCAATTTCGACTTTCAGAGCAGGGCTACTTTGACCGCTGTAATACACGATACGAGAGTTGTAGATGTCTCGGAGCTGTTCGTAAAGATATTCCGCAGTTTCAGTAGACTCAGTAAAAACAATGATTTTTTTACCCTTCATAATAGGGTTGGTAGTCAAGTCATGTCTAAACTCTTCAAGTTTCGGATCAGTGGTGATTAAAGACCAAATAAATTGCAATGATTTGAGTTGCGCAAGGTCAGCCTCCAAGTCACGGAAAAACTGAGAAGAAAACTCCTTCGTTTCAAATTCCATAACATCTTGCTGTTCAATCAGATACAGCAACTTTTTCTCATCGCCGCCATCCAGAAGGTCATAGACATTAACCTTCTTGCTGATGTATACTTTGCCTGTCTTCGCCATTGCGATGAACTTTGTATAGGATTCGATGAAACGGTCAAGAGTTTTACGGAAAGCGTAGAAGCTGCTCTCAAGTCTCTTTACCAGAATGCCTTTCATGAAGCCGCCCATGTTGTGCTGCGCAGCCAGCATAGAGGCGTATTTCTTTTTGTCCTTCAAATACAGCAGAGGTGTATAACGGGCATATTTGAAGTCCTTGATGATGCTAATGGTCTGATTAAAAGCATCGTCTGTCTCTTCGTCAAAAGTGTAGATAATCTTTTCGGGACTTCCCACTTTTGGAAAAGTCAATCCTTGCTTGGCCAAATCATCCGCGTAATACTGCTGGATTTCGCCTCTTGTGCGACGGATCATTACTTCACGAATCAGCCTGTCTCTGATGACTTCGGAGTTCTCACGAAGCTGTGCCATGTATGCAGCGGAGCCTTTCGTTTTCTTTGCCAGCTTCGCATTCAAGCCACGAAAGAAACCTTCAATGTTCTTGATACCATTGATGGTGCCACTCTGCTTTGCTTGGAAGAGATATAGTTGGTTTTCGACATCGCTTGTATAGTTGTTAATGGGAGTCGCAGAGATCAAGATGACCTTTTTGCCTCGGCAAATCTGATGAAGTTCAGTATATGCCTCCGTACCGCTGTTGCGGAACCGGTGAGCTTCATCAACGAAAACATAAGAATATTTGTCTGTCCCTTTTGCTATTATCTTGTCGAGCTTACCGAGGGATTCTACATCACAGCGAGAAACATCGAATTCTTGCAGGACGCTTTTCCAATAATCCACAAGTACGGGAGGACAAATAAACAGTTTGTATGTGTTTCGGTTGAAACTATTTGCCAGCATTGCGCAGATATATGTTTTGCCAAGACCAACGACATCAGAGATGAATACGCCGTTATAGGCATCCAACTTTTGACGGGCTTGAATCACGGCATCAATCTGATACTGCAACCGCATATAACCGTCTGGAAGCAGAGTTTCAAAATTCTCCTTATCAGCGTTAATCTCTTCTTTGAAAAACTCGTACAAAGTTTTCAGGTACAGTTGATATGGTGTAATGTCTCCGCGCATCCATGTGTTCTGCTCAACAGCCTCAATATATGTATCGCGAATGTCAGTACCTCTTGCCCAAAGCTCCTCGAACTTATCCAGGGCGAACTTGACATCGGCATAATCTTTTAATTCGACATTGAACTCAAGATTATTTATCAGACCTGCCTCCGAAAAGTTGCTTGATCCAGTGATAACGCTACCAAAAGTATCCGGCACTTTTACCGGGTCTTTACGCATGATATACACTTTTGCATGAATAGGAGCATCCGTAAACATACGCATTTCGAGCTTGCCAGATTTAAGCCAGTCGAGGAAAAGTCGCACACCCTTTTCCACCTCGGCAGAACTGGTTGCCGACTCAAACTCCTTTTCTACTTCACCGGCAATAATCTCTTTGCCGTCAGCAGCAGAAATTGCAGCCACCTTAGCCTCGTTGGTCGCACGATCGATAATTTTTACCGTAAAGCGATCCACATTGAGACCAACAAGGATACGGATTTTTTCAATGCTTTCAAGCGCTTCATACATTTTGAAAAAGCCACTTGCCCTAAAGTAACCCACAAGGACATCGAAAAACTGTGTATTGCTTTTTAAGATTGCTGCAAAGCGACTGTAGAGATCTCTTTCAGGCTCATTCGTAAAAAACTTCAGATCGGTATTATTCATCTGTACGCCTCCAATTGAGTGAAGTTTTGTGCAGCTATCAGCTGTGTCGGAGTATCCTGAACATTGTCATAGTTTGTCGAATAGACGATTCAGGACGTGTTGTAAACCAAGGGACAAGTGCGCCCATTCGCACCCCTGAGGTGGAATACGACCCATGATTTCGAGTCCTGGTCGCTGGGATCTTACGCCACCAGTGTTTTCAGGATCTCAATAATCTGCTTAAATTCAATATCTGCGGCATAGGCAAACTGCTTACGGTATTTCTCCCACATAGCGCGGAGTTCCGGGCTTTCCTCGATGTTATGCAGGATCCCGGGGACGTCTGCGATCTGCTCCACTGTGCCGCGATGCTTGGCCGTTGCACTCAGCGCCTCAGCAAACACGGCTTTATCAAATTTCTGTGTTGTGGTCAGTATGTAGGCATCATAAAAATCTCTGGGACGGGTATTGAACACACCGCGCCGCAGGATGGTTTCCACCTTTTCCGCCATGACTGTTTCAATGTTATACGCCCACAGCTCGTAGGACTTCTCATCATTAAAAATCTCGGAGAAGTTGTACTGCACCGCGTGAGGCGTGATGGCATCGCCGGTGGACACATCAATACTCATCGGAGTCAGCAGCGTATCAAACCTGGCGTTCAGCATGACGCGGTAGCCGCCGTAAATATCATCCTCCCGGATGGGAGTGATGGTTCCGATCTCGAATACCACGCCATCGTCAAAGGGAATGGCACAGACCTGCTCCAACGCACTGTGAATCGCATCCGGTGTGAGAGGCAGGTTTTTCAATGTGGTGTCCAAGTCCATCGTTGCCCGGTTGTCCAGACCAACTATGGCCGCCACCAGCATTCCGCCCTTCAAAACAAGCTTCTCCTTGTATTCAGAGGCGGACAGGCGTACCAGTAACCGCTCGAACATATAGTTCTGCAGAATGACCTGTGCCGGAATATTCTTCTGTTTTGCGATGTTGCGGATCTTCGCTTTCAGACTCATTGCTTTGCTCACAGAAGCACCTCCAAATACTGCCGCAGGACATTGGCTACGCGCATTTTCTTCGCGTAAGAATTGAGCTTATTCAAATCCTTCTTGGGATTGGCAGCGTACAGTTTCAGCGCCGCCAAAAAGGTTTCCGTTCCGAGCTTATTACGGCTGCGGATCACATCGCAAATGGTGCGTTCCAGATCGTAGCAGGGAACGAGATTACCGGCAGGTGTTTTCAGCTCCGTCTTGCCGAGATCAAATAGATCCGGCTTGATGTAGTACACCTTGCACTCTGCTTTGATTGCCGCAGAAGGGATGCACCCGGACGGTGCAGTGATTGTGTGTTCAAAAGGTGTTCTGTCCGAAATACCATGTAAGAACAGAGCTGTTTCATGAGAGAAAATGATCTGTGTTGAACGCTTGCTTATCGACAGGAGTTCATCCTCCATATCATCGGGAAGGATGTACTGTCCTTTGACAATGCGATGGATTTTATCTTCTTTGCACAGCTTGTAGAGCATGGCTTTTGAGATGCCATGCTGCGCTGCGATTTTTGTTTCAATAATACCGCCATGCTCCTTGGCAATGGCAGCGAGTTCAGCAATATAATCCATTCAAACACCTCGTCGCAATAACTCAATAATATTATACTCAGAATTACGATTATAGTCAATGCATCTTGTGGAACATTCTGAAAATATTTGCAATTAAATTATGACGATAGTCAACTCAGGGCGATGGGTTTGGGATACTCCCAACAAACAAAAATTTCCGGGTGTACGGACACCGGATGTGCTTGCTATTCTCTGAAAACTGAATCATCTTTGTTATCACGCGCTCTCGATTTCAAAACCGAGGGTGCTTTTTATTTTCAAAATTACTCACATAGGGGGAATTGTAATGATGAAAAATCGCACCAGACCAGTCCGCATTGAGTTCCGTGTCACCGAGCAGGAACATCAACTTATCCAGAAAAAGCTGGAACAGCTTGGCACAAAAAACATGGGAGCCTATCTGCGCAAGATGGCGATCGACGGTTATATCATCAAAGTGGATTACACCGAGCAAAAGAAACTGGCTGCCACCGTCAGTCGAGCTGCCGCAAACATCAACCACATCTGCCGCCGGATCAATCAGACAGGGCATTTCTATGAGGATGATATCGTCGAGTTGAAAGCGAAACAGTGTGAAATTTGGGAACTACTCAA
>OLSD01001901.1_pt1 | contig 15835 bp, 12 predicted proteins | sample 1672211 | NCBI WGS metagenome assembly OLSD01 (sample SAMEA3136659, study PRJEB25190) | human gut metagenome | reverse complement strand
TATATCGTCATCACGGACGTAAGCTCCTGCTGCATGCAAGGCTTGGAATTTGTGCTGACAGACGAAAGCGCCAGCTATCCGCAGGTCGGCGAGGAATTTGAAATCAGCGGCGTTCTGAGCACCTATGTTGAAAATGGAACGCTCTACGCCCAGATTACCGCCGACCAATACCAGCGTTTTTAACGCGTTCGTATCCAACGCCGTTAATTCAGCTTCATCGGCTGGTCGCTCCTGTGCACGCTTACGCTGGGCGTCGGCACCCCGTGGGTCTCTCCCTATCGGAAAATCGCCGAGACCGCGTTCTATCTGGACGTTACGAGCCGCGCGAACGCCATGCCGCGCCCGGATGGAAGCGCCGAAGCCTGAATGAACGATTCCCTGTAAAAACAAAGACGGCCGGGATGTTTTTCCCAGCCGTCTATTTTCTTATGCTTAGCCTTTGATGAACCGCGCCAGAAACTCGCGCGTTTCCGGCTTCTGCGGATTCCCAAAGATCTGCTCCGGCGTTCCATCCTCGCAGATCACACCCCGGTTCATATAGACCACGCGGTTGCTCACGTCCCGCGCGAATGCCATCTCGTGCGTAACCACCAGCATCGTCATGCCGTCCTGCGCCAGCAGCCGCATGGCGTTCAGCACCTCGCCCACCATTTCCGGGTCGAGCGCGCTGGTCGGCTCGTCGAACAGCATGACCTCCGGGTCCATCATCAGGGAACGCACAATGGCGATCCGCTGCTTCTGGCCGCCGGAAAGCTGGCTGGGATAGGCGTCGGCCCGGTCGGCCAGACCCACCTTTGCCAAAAGCTCCAAGGCCTTCTCCTGTGCGTCGGACTGGGACATCCCCTTAATGCGCACCGGGGCAGCGGTGAGGTTGTGCATCACGTCCATGTTGTTGAACAGGTTGAACTGCTGGAATACCATGCCCATCCGCTGACGGCAGTGGTCGATGGCCTTGCCCTTGATGGTGCAGATGTCCGTGCCGTCAAAGAGGATCTGGCCGGAGGTGGGCTGCTCCAGCAGATTCAGGCAGCGGAGGAAGGTGGACTTGCCGCCGCCGCTGGGACCGATGATGGAGACCACCTCGTTTTCGTGGAAGGTGGTGCTGATCCCCTTGAGGACCTCCAGCTTGTGGAATTTTTTTTGCAGGTCCACAACCTTCAGAATTTCACGCTTATTTTCCATGGGACAGCTTCCTTTCCGCCAGAGACACCGCTCGGCCGCTGACGAAGGTCAGCACGAAGTAGCACAGCGCCGCCACAGCCAGACATTCCAGATTCTTGTAGGTCACGGCGATCACGTCATTGGTGCGGAACATCAGGTCGGCAATGCCAATCACGGAGACGATGGAGGATTCCTTGATGACGGTGACGAACTCGTTGCCCAACGCCGGGAGAATATTGCGGATGGCCTGAGGGAGGACCACCAGCCGCATGGCCTCACCGCTGCTGAAGCCAACGCTCCGGGCGGCCTCCATCTGTCCTCCGTCCACAGCCTGAATACCGGAACGGATGATCTCCGCTACATAGGCGCAACTATTCATGCTCATAGCCACGATACCGGCGGCGAACCGGGAGAAGTTGGGAATCCAGGGAATGTTAGGAATGGTAATGCCGATCATAGGCAGACCGTAGAAGATAAACATGAGCTGCACCATCAGCGGCGTTCCGCGGACAAACTCGATGTACGCCACCGCGATCCACCGCAGGGGAGGGATGCGGCACATCCGCAGAGAGGCCATCAGGGTGCCCAGTATCGCGCCGAACAGAACGGAGAAGGCGGCGATGATGAGCGTGTTGACGATGCCTTCGGTGAAAAAGCTGTTGTAGCGTTCTATCAGCTTTGCCATGGTTTCCAAAAAGGCCATGGGAGAATTCCTCCTTGTTTGTGTGCCGGTATCCGGCAAATATCAGGCGGGCACGCGAGGAACCAGAATTGGTTCCCCGCGCGTCCGTGCTTGGTTCTAATCAGAATCGGTATTTATTTTACAGACCCATGCTGGCTGCCAGCTCCACAGCCTCGTCATAAGCCTTCAGGTAGCTGCCGTCATTGACCACCTGATTGATGACGGTGTTGACTTCTGCCAGCAGATCCTCGCTGCCCTTGGCGGCCACAACGGCCTTGCCGAAGGAGGCTTCCTCAGAGGTGAAGGCGAAGTTGGAGACTTCCAGACCGCCGTTGCTGGTGGCGATCAGAGATTCGCCCACAGCCTGATCCACCACCAGGCCGGCGATGTTGCCGTTCTGAACTTCCAACGCCAGAGCGGGATACTTTTCCAGCTCGAACAGCTCGCTGTCAGGCAGAGCGGTCTGGATCAGCTGAGACTGGATGGTGCCCTTCTGCGCGCCGACCTTCTGGCCTGCCAGAGATTCCTTGGTGGAATACAGGTCCGCGTTGCCTGCCTTTACAATGAGAAGCTGAGCGCTTTTCTCATACAGGTCGCTGAAGTCGATCTCCTCGGCTCTCTCAGGGGTCTTGGTGAAGGCGGCGATGCCCAGATCCACCTGACCGGACTTCACGGCGGGGGTGATGCCGTCAAAGGACATATCCACCACTTCCAGTTCCACGCCCAGATGATCGGCGATCTGCTGGGCCAGCCACATATCGCAGCCTGCGAAGTTAGCATTCAGATCCTTGAACTCGTAGGGAGCGTACTGGGCTTCCGTACCCACTACCAGCTTGCCACTGGTCTTGACCTTTTCCAGCAGACTTGCCGCTGCGGCCGGTTCTGCCGGGGTTTCCTCAGCCGGGGTGCTGTCCGCCGGAGCGGAATCTTCAGTTTTGCTGCCGCAGCCGGTCAGCAGAGACAGCATCATCATGGCGCCCAGCGCCAGAGACATGAGCTTTTTCCATGTATTCTTTTTCATGTTATCCTCCAAATCCTGAGTGATTATTGAATCAACTCTGTTTATACGTATGATTATACGCAATATTCAGCTAAAATCAATAGGCAAACTGTATATAATCGGAAACTTGCTGAATGAATATTTATAAATATTCACAACATGCGAATAAATTGCCGTCAGAAGGACAGGCCCTCCATCCGGTCAAAGGCTTCCTTCAGGCGGTCCAGCCCCACCGTACACGCAATGCGGAAATGTCCGGCGCCAGTGCTGCCGAACAGCGTGCCGGGTGTGACCAGGACATGGGCCCGTTCCAGGAGCGCCTGACAGAAGTCCTCGGCGCTGAGGCCGGTTTTCTCAATGCCGGGGAAGAGGTAGAAGGTGCCCTTGGGCCGTACCAGACTGAGGTAGGGGATCTGCTCCATCCGGTCCGCCGCGTAGAAAATGCGGTCCCGGTAGGCCAGAACGTATTTCTCACGAATGGTCTGCCGGATCGCCAGCGCCTGTATGGCGGCCCGCTGGGAGATGGAAGGGGCCGTATAGATCAGGGAGTTGTTGATGTTGCTCATGACGTTCAGAAGCTCCGGCTCCGCGATGGCTACGCCCACCCGCCAGCCGGTCATGAGAAAATTCTTGGAAAAGCTGTTCAGGGTGATGACCCGGTGGGCAAGCCCTGGGATCGTGCGGAGGGGGATGAAGTCCCCCTCATAGAGATAGGTGGTATAGATCTCATCCGCCGCGATCAGCAGGTCATGCTCCTCCGCCACCCGGCCCAGCAGCTCCAGCGTGGAGCGGTCATAGCCCATGCCGGTGGGGTTGCAGGGATTGTTGAACACGATAAGCTTGGTACGGGGGGTGATGGCCGCCCGGAGACGGGCTTCGTCAATGGCCCACGCCTCATTAGCATAGGTGGGGACCTCCACGCACACACCGCCGGCCAGTTCCGCCTGGGTGCGGTAGAGGGAGAAGTAGGGGGAAAAGACGATGACCTCATCACCGGGGTCCAGAACGGACAGCATCACCAGCGCCATTCCCATGCTGCTGGAAGCGGTGACCAGAACGTGATCCGGGGAGAGGGGCTGCTTGAAATCCGTCTGCCATGCGTCACAGACGGAGCGGATCAGCTCCGGATCACCCTTCGGATCTCCATAGGGGGTGTCCCCGGCCTTGGCTTCCGGAAGGCGGTGTCGATGATGGCGTCATCGGTGATAAAGTCCGTGTCGCCGATGCTGAGATCAATGATATCCGAATACCGGGCCAGCGCGTCGGTGTCCAGACTCAGTCCGGCGTCGGAATTCTGAAATCGCTTGGCGATATATGATTTTACAGGTCTCATAGCGTTTCTCCTTTCACCCGGGGGATCACAGTGGACCCGTTGGGAATGATATAGGTGGATTTTCCGTCCAGTTCCGCGGCTTTCAGTAAGGCGTCCATATCGGAAAAGGCGTGAATGCCCATGGGGGCAACGGTCTGGGGATCAATGGAGGAATACATGAAAATGCGGTACCGCTGGGCCTGCTCACAGTTCAGAAAGAAGATGTAGCCTGCCACGGTGAAGGCCTCCCGCAGACGCTGCTCAATGGAGCCGTCCTGTAAATTCTTGCTCCAGTCGAAGTACTCGGCGGGGCCGCCGCCCTCCGGCGCTTCGATCATCAGAACCAGCGTACCGCCGGGCTTCAACGCGGATTCCACATTGTCAATGGTCTTGGTGCCCTGATAGAGGGAGATGTCCTTGGGAAAGCCGCCGCAGCTGGTGACCACGGCGTCTGCCCGGCAGGGAATATCCACCCGGTAAATGTCGTCCACGGCGGTACAGGCCCGCTCCCAGGAGGTCAGATAGTGGCCGGAGAAGATATACGAGAGCTTCATGTCGGCGTTCATCACCAGATTCACCATGAAGAGGTTGTTCACCAGTGACGCCGCCTCGCACATATCCTCGTGCAGCGGGTTTCCCGCCAACACGCCGTTTCCGATGGCGGGGTTGGTGCGGAGCTTGGTGCTGTCCAGCGAATAGGCATGGTTGTGGCGAATGGTCTCCAAGCCGCTGATGCCGGGGAGGATGCTCTTCCGTCCGCCGCCGAAGCCAGCCATCACATGATGGGTGGCGGCGCCTAAGCAGACCACCAGATCCGCTTCCGCGGCGGTGCGGTCGATCCACACCGGTGTCTCATGGGGCGTAGTGCCCAGATAGGCAAGATCCTTGGCCTCGCAGTCGTGATTCTTCACACGGACCCGGTTATAGACCCCGTCGGTGACCAGTGTCCGCAGTTCCTGCTCATCGCCGCCGATGTGAGTGCCGTTGGCCACCACGATGGTCAGATGCTCCGGCTGTACGCCGCATTCGTCGATGAGATAGTCAACGAGATGGGGAATCACCAGATCCTGCCGCATCCAGAATCGGGTCATGTCACTGATCACCAGCGCCACCCGATCTCCGGGGCGGACCCGCTGGCGCAGAGGCGCGCTGTCGATGGGCTGCTCCAGCGAGGCGAACAGGGCAGAACGGATGTCGCTGATGGGTGGCGTCTCTGTTCCATGCAGCTCCGCCAGAATATCCGCTTCGTTCAGGGAAAGGGACACAGACCCATGTCCATATTTAAAGTTGTAGGTTTTCATAAGCAGCCTCCTATGAAGACACATGAATAATAATTCATTATACACGTCAAAATTGAATGTTCAATAACCAATCTGCCGCCGCTTTACCAAAATTCGGCGTTGTTCAGCGGAGGACTTTTGTGTTTTTTTGACAAGGGAGGGCAAAGATAAAAACCGCCCGCCCGGAAATCCAGACGGGCGGCTGGATCAGCGGCACAGATAAGCGTCAATATCAAAGGGCTGCAATGCAGTAGTGGATTTCAGGTATAAGGGGTGGTGGGGATGGCCGGATTTCAGAAGCGGCCCGGCGGTGAACCATTGAGCGTTTGCGGCCTGACCGTCAGCGGCGAAATCCCGCATACAGTCCATGAGGTAATCCCGCTTTTCGATGATGTTCCCCCAGGCGGCCCAGATAGCAGGGGTCTCCGAAAGGGAGAGAAGATAGCGGAAGGCTTTCCGGTTCTCTTCGTGGAGAGCGCTGTTGCACACCCGCTCCATATCGTCCGGCCGGGTGGCCCGCTGGGCGTAGACATTGAACATGAGAAAGCTGTCATAGCCGTTGTTCAGGGCGATGCGCTGGGCGGACTGCAGGGTGGGGTCCAGCGCGTCCGGCGCGGCGGTGGAGGGGTTGATCCCCACGCAGATCAGAGGCTTTTGGCCCCGGGTGCCTAAAATATAACGGTATTCGGAATAGGTGTTGGGCACATAGAGCCAGCGGCTCACATCATAATCCGGGGAGGGGCGCAGGGCGGCGTCCAGCGCCGGATCAAACAGCTCGAGGGCCACGGTATCCGTGGTGCCCTGTGGAATATGGGGCATGACGATCACTCCTGTATGTCAGAATTCATAGCGAAGCCATTGTAGCATGGCGGCGAAAAAAAGGCAATCGGGTCTGTTTTTGGCGGCGGCGTTGTGATAGAATGGAAAAAAACAAACTGTGGGAGGTCACTATGCTGACGATCTTGATCGGCCGTGCCAAAACGGGAAAATCGGATACCATGCTGCGGCGGATGGCGGAGCTTGGAGAGAGCAGCCAGCAGATCCTGCTGGTGCCGGAGCACGCCTCCCATCAGGCGGAGGTGGACGTGTGCAGCGCCTGCGGCGATACCGCCAGCCGTCATGCCGAGGTGCTGAGCTTTCGGCGGCTGGGCGAGCGGGTGCTGAGCATCACCGGCGGCATCGCGGACGTGACGCTGGATAACGGCGGCAAGCTGCTGACCCTCCAGCGGGCGCTGCTGGAAACGGCCCCTCAGATGACCGTATACCGGAAGCCCTCGCAGAAGGTGGGCTTTCTGGAACAGATGCTGGCGCTGTTCGACGAGCTGCGAAGCTACGAGGTGACCCCGGAGATCCTGTACCAGCAGGCGCAGGACATAGACGGCGCCACCCACAACAAGCTGACGGATCTGAGTCTGCTCTACGCCGCCTATGAGGCCCGGCTCCGCCGTCCCGGTCTGGACGCCCGGGACCGGATGACCAAGCTCTGCGACCATTTGGAGGAGTCCGGCTATGTGCGGGGCAAGGACATTTTCATCGACGGCTTTACCTATTTCAACGCGCAGGAGCGGCGGGCGCTGGCGATTTTTCTGCGGCAGGCCCGGTCTGTCACGGTCACGCTGTTAGGGGAGGTCAACAGCCGGGAGGAGATCTTTGAACCCACGCTGAAAACCATGTCCATGCTGGAGCGGTTGGCCGCTTCTGAGGGGAAACCTGTAAAGCTACTATCCTTAACAAATGAGGACCCGTCAGCACTTGGACATTTGGAGCGCCATTTCTTTGGGGAGAATCTGCCCTATGAGGGCGACAGCGCCGCCATCCGGCTCCGGGAGGCCGCCACTGTCTATTCCGAGGTGGAGCAGACCGCTGCCGACATCCGCCGTCTGTTGGCGGTGGGGAAGTGCCGCTGCCGGGACATCACCGTGGCGGCCCGGAATATGACGGAGTACGCCGGGACCATCGAAACGGTGTTTGAGCGGTACGGGATCCCGGTGTATCTCAGCCGCCGCAGCGACATTCTGGAAAAGCCGGTGCTGAGCCTGCTGACCGGCGTGCTGTCCTCCATCTCCAACGGCTATGAGTACGAGGATATGTTCCGCTGGCTGAAAACCGGTTTGGCGGGCCTGACGGCGGAGGAATGTGACCTGCTGGAAAACTATGTCCTGAAATGGGACATCCACGGCCAGACGTGGCTCCGGGACGAGGACTGGACGGAAAACCCGGACGGCTACGGCGCGCCGTGGAATGACCGGCGGCAGGCCGTGCTGACGCAGGTAAATCAACTGCGCCGCCGGGTGCGGGAACCGCTGGAGCGTCTGGCGGCGGGCTTGAAGGCCGGGGAGACGGCCCGGGACTATGTAGAGGCCCTGTACGGTTTCATGGAGGAGCTGAAACTGGAAACGGCCCTGACGGAGCGGATGCATGCGCAGGCGGAGGCGGGCCGGATGCAGGAGGCGGAGGAGACCGCTCAGCTTTGGGAGATCCTCTGCGGTGTGCTGGATCAGTTTGTGGAAATTTTAGGGGAAGAACACTTGGAACAGAGCGAGTTTGAGCGGCTGTTCCGACTGGTGCTGACCCAGTACAGCGTGGGTACCATCCCCGTGGCTTTGGATCAGGTGTCCGTCAGTGAGATCACCCGGAATGACCGGCATACCACAAGCTACCTCTTTTTGCTGGGAGCCAATGACCACGTGCTGCCGGACCCCGGTCAGAGCGGCGGCCTGCTGAACGAGGATGACCGTCAGGCGCTGGCCCTCCGGGGCGTCGAGCTGGCCCCCACCGGCATGGAACGGATGGGCATTGAACTGCAAAACCTCTACGCCGCGCTTGCCCAGCCCACGGCGGGCCTGACGGTGAGCTATCCGGTGACGGATGTTTCCGGCAGCGAACTGCGCCCCGCGTTTGTGGTGGAGCGGCTGCGGAAACTGTTCCCGGAGCTGCGTGTGGAACACGAGCGAGCTGACAAGGCATATCGCCTGTCAGCCGTTGAACCTGCGCTGGAAATGGCGGGACAGGACCCCAACGGCCCCCTGTGGCGGTATTTTCAGCAGGAGCCGGACTGTGCCCGGCATTTAAGCGCCATGGAGCGGGCCGCGGCGGCCCGACGGGGTAGTCTGTCTCCCTCCGCAGTCCGGGCCATTTACGGAGAGCGGGTCTCTATGACCGCCTCCCGACTGGAACGGCTGCGCTCCTGCCACTTTGCCTATTTCATGGAGTACGGCCTGCGGGCCAAGCCCCGGGAACCGGCCTCCTTCGATGCGCCCCAGATCGGCACGTTTCTCCACTATCTGCTGGAAAATGTCACCCGGGATGTGCTGAGGCAGGGCGGCTTTGCCGCGGTGGATAACAAAGAACTTCACCGCCTGACCCGACAATATATCGACCAATACGCGGAACAGGAGCTGCACAATTTCCAGAACCGTACCCCCCGGTTCCGGTATCTGTTCAACCGTCTGCGGACCAACGCCTACGCCATCATTGACCAGGTGGCGGAGGAACTGCGCCACTCGGATTTTGTCCCCATGGCCTTCGAACTGGGGTTCGGAGGGAAGGACGGAACACTGCCCGCCGTCACCATTTCCCGGCCAGACGGGGAACTGCGGGTAGGCGGCAAGGTGGACCGGGTGGACGGCTGGATCAAGGACGATAAGCTGTACCTCCGGGTGGTGGACTACAAATCCGGCAAGAAGAAATTCGATCTGGCCAACGTCCGCATGGGACTGGATATTCAGATGCTGCTGTACCTCTTTGCCCTGCAAAAGGAAGGGGCGGAATTTTTCGGAAAAGAGATCGAGCCGGCAGGCGTGCTGTATCTCCCCGCCCGGGACGAGATTTTGCCGGCGGAGCGGGGCATCTCCCCGGAGGCTCTGCAAAAGGAGCGGGAAAAGACGCTGAAACGCTCCGGACTTCTCTTGGAGGACCCGGCGGTGTTGCAGGCCATGGAGCATGAGGCCCTGACGGAGCCCCATTATCTGCCGCTGCGGGTCGGCAAGGACGGAAATCTCTCCGGGAGCCTCGCCTCCGCCGCCCGGCTGGGGAAGCTGGGCACGTATGTGGACAAATTGCTGGGCCAGATCTCCGACGAGCTGCGCAGCGGCAACATCGACGCGGATCCCTGCTGCCACAGCGAGGAGGACAGCCAGTGCCGTTTCTGCGACTGGGTCTCCGCCTGTCAGTTCCGGGATGGCCGGGACCGGGACCGTCTGCGGTACATCCTGCCGGTAAAACCGGAGGAATTCTGGAAAGAACTTGAGGAAGGAGGCGGTGACCCATGGCAAAGCTGAAACTGACGGAGCAGCAGCAAGCGGCGGTGGAAAACCGGGGCGGCAGCCTGCTGGTGTCTGCCGCCGCCGGGTCCGGCAAGACGAAGGTGCTGGTGGAGCGGCTGTTCCGATACGTGACGGAGGACCACTGCCATATCGATGATTTTCTCATCATCACCTACACGAAGGCTGCCGCCGCCGAGCTGCGGAGCAAGATCGCCGCCGAACTGTCCAAACGGATGGCGGAGACCCCGGAGGACCGACACCTCCGCAGCCAGCTTTTGCGGGTGTATCAGGCGGACATCAAGACCGTGGACGCCTTCTGCACGGCACTGCTGCGGGAGAACACCCATCTTTTGGCACAGGAGGGAGAGCGCTATACCCTGACGCCGGATTTCCGGGTGCTGGACGAAAATGACACAAAGCTCCTGCGCCAGCGCGTGCTGACCCGGGTACTGGAGCGGTTTTACGAGGAACTGGACGAGGGCGGCGCGCTGCTGGCGGATACGCTGGGCGCGGGCCGGGATGACAGCGCCCTGGAGAATCTGGTGCTGGAAACCTACGAAAAGCTGCAAAGTCACGCTGATCCCGAACACTGGCTCGCGGAAAATCGGACGATCTGGGAAAATCGGAGCGGGGACTTCGACGAAACGCCCTACGCCGCCGAGCTGCTGGCGGTCATCCGTCGAAAGGGATTTCACCACATGGAGGCGCTGCGGCGGGCGGGACAGTCCACCGTGGGCGGGGATCTCTATAAGGGATACGGCGAAAAATTTCTGCGGGCCAGCCGCAGCTTCGCACCCTTGGCGGCAGCACAGAACTGGGAAGCCGCCCGCGTTTCTCTGGATGGACTGGAATTCCTCCGGCTCACCACGCCGAAGGGAATGGCGGATGACCCGGAGATCGTGAGACTGAAGGGGCTGTGGGAGAACGCCAAAACTGCCGCCAAAAAGCTGGCTCCCATGCTGGCGGTCAGCGATACGGAAGCCATGGAGGACCTTCAGACCATGGCCCCTGCCATGACGGCCCTTTTGAAGCTGACGGCGGACTTTTCCGACGCTTACCGGACGGAAAAGCTGCGGATGAACTGCGCCGACTTCTCCGATCAGGAGCATCTGGCCCTTCGCCTGCTGGTGGAGCGGGACGGCGCGCCTACGGAACTGGGCCGTCAGGTGGCGGGCCGCTACCGGGAGATCCTGGTGGACGAGTATCAGGACACCAACGAGGTGCAGAACGCCATTTTCCGGGCGGTGTCCCGTGAAGGCAAAAACCTCTTTACCGTAGGGGACGTAAAGCAGAGTATTTACCGGTTCCGGTTGGCGGACCCTACGATTTTTCTCGATAAGTACCGCCGCTTCACACCTGCTGAAAATGCGGCGGAAGGGGAGGACCGCAAAATTTTGCTGTCCAAAAACTTCCGTTCTCGGGGAGAGATTTTGGACGCGGCCAATTTCGTCTTCTCCAACATCCTGTCGGCAGAGATGGGAGAGATGGAATACGGCGAGGACGAGTCCCTCCACTTTGGCGCGGAGTACTACCCGCCCCGGAAGGACTGCGAAACGGAATTCCACCTCATCTCCGCCCATCAGAAGTCGGCGGCAAATGAGCGCCCGGTGAAACGGCTGCTGGCGGAGGCCCGGTTCACGGCGCAGCATATCCGTCAGCTTTTGGATGAGGGCTATCCCGTCACCGGGGAGGACGGCACGCTGCGGCCCTGCCGCCCGGAGGACATCGTGATCCTGATGCGCTCTCCAGGGAGCCGGTCCGCCGCCTTCGCCCAAGCGCTGGCGGAGCGGGATGTGCCCTGCTCCTTTGAGGAAAGCGGCGATTTCTACCAGACCCCGGAGATCGCTGTCACGCTGGCCCTGTTGGAGATCGTCGACAATCCCCGGCAGGATGTGCCGCTGATCGCCGTGCTCCGCTCCCCGGTGTTCGGCTTTACGCCGGACCGTCTGGCGGAGATCCGCAGCCGTGACCGGGAGGGAGACTTCTATGACGCTCTGCTGACGGACGGCGGCGAGGACGTACAAGCGTTCCTGACAACGCTGACCGGACTGCGGGACGCGGCGGCAGACATGAACGTGTGCCGCCTGCTGTGGCACATCTACAATACGCTGCATCTGCCGGGCATCTTCGGCGCTATGGACGAGGGCGGCGTCCGGCAGGAAAATCTGGTGGCCCTGACCCGCCACGCCGAGCGCTTTGAGAGCAGCGGCTACCGGGGGCTGTTCGCCTTCATCACCCAGCTCCGGCGGCTCATTGACGCCGGGCAGGCTCCCGCCGTGAAAACCGCTGGGGGGAACGGCGGCGTTCAGATGATGAGTATTCACAAATCCAAGGGCCTGGAATTTCCCATCGTGTTCCTCTGCGATTTGGAGCACGCCTTTTCCCGGCAGGATTTCGATACGCCGGTGCTGGTGCACCCGGCACTGGGCCTTGGCCCTCTGTGCATCGACCTGAAGCGGAAGATCCGCTATCCCACCATGGCCCGGCTGGCGCTGGAAGAAAAGCTTCGCCGTGAAAATCTTGCGGAGGAACAGCGGATCCTGTATGTGGCCATGACCCGGCCAAAGGAAAAGCTGATTTTGGTAGACGCGCTGTACGGCGCGGAAAAGCGCCTTCAAAAGCTGACCGCCGCCGCGGCCTGTCCCGTCATGCCGGAGGTTGTGGCGGGGGGGAAGTGCTTCGGAGATTGGATCTTACTGCCGCTGCTGTGCCGCCCGGAGGCCGCGCCTTTGCGGGATATGGCCGGGGTGATGGCAGGCGGTCTGTATACCGGCGATACCGCCCCATGGCAGGTGTTCATCCATGACGGCGATGACTTCGGCTGGGCGCCCGGAGTGGCCGTGTCCGACACGGAGAAGGATGCAGGAGAAACGCTCTTTGACCCGGCGCTGTTGACCTTCCGGTATCCCTATCAGCGGGAAACAACTCTCCCCGCCAAACTCACCGCCACGCAGCTAAAGGGCCGGGCGCTGGATCAGGAGATTGCGGAAGATGCCTACCACACGCCCTATATCCGGCCCCTTGTCCAGCCGAAATTCCGCCGGGAGAAAAAGGGACTGACACCGGCGGAGCGGGGCACCGCCACCCATCTTGTCTTGCAGTATCTGGATCTGCAAAATTTGGATGTGCCCGGACAGGTGGAAAAGCTGCGGTTGGAGGCCAAGCTGACGGCGGAGCAGGCGGCGGCTGTGGACGTACCCGCTCTGCGGCGCTTTCTGGAATCCCCGCTGGCTGAGGAAATGCGGCAGGCGGAAACGGCGGCGCGGGAGTATCGGTTCACGGTGCTGATGCCGGCCCGGGATTATGACCCGGCAGCCGCGGAGGAGGACAGCATCCTGCTGCAAGGTGTGGTGGATTGCTGGTTTGAAACGCCGGAGGGCATCACGGTGGTGGACTTTAAGACCGACTTCGTACAGACGGAGGAAGATGTGGCACAGCACGCGGAGCTGTACCGGGGCCAGCTGGCGGCGTACTCTCTGGCGCTGGAACGGGTGCTGGAAAAGGCGGTGATACGGAAGGCACTGTACTTCCTGCAAGCCGGGAAAACCGTGGAAATCTCGTGATTTCAAGCTTTTTCGCAAAAACCGGAAAAAATGCTTGCAATCTGTGTTCCGATGTGATATGCTTATTTAGCTTTTGTGGGGTGAAAGCTCCATAGAGGTAGTTTTGTACCAGAAAGAGGTGAACGAGAGCAATGAAGGAAGGAATCCATCCCAATTATCAGCAGACTACGATTACTTGCGCCTGCGGTAATGTGATTGAGACAGGTTCTACCAAGAGTGATATCAAGGTGGAAGTCTGCTCGAAGTGTCACCCCTTCTTCACTGGCAAGCAGAAGCTGGTCGATACCGGCGGACGCGTGGCCAAGTTCAACAAGAAGTTCGGCCTGAACAAGTAAGCCTGTACACTTCGTCACATCCAGCAGTGGTCTGCATCCGCAGACCACTGCTTTTTTATTGCATTTTTTCAAAATTCGGATATACTGGACACATCAATGAAATGGGAAACCCATTTGACACGGGGCCTCCCAAACGCAAGGAGAGACACATTTGTTACCGAAAAAGGAAGAAATTCGAGATAAAGTTGTATTGGTTGGCCTGAACTCCCCGGTTTTGCGGGAGGACAGTGCCACCGAGGAAAGTATGGACGAGCTGTCCGCTCTGGTGGAGACCGCCGGTGGCGAGACTGCCGGCATCGTTCTCCAGAATCGGCCCGCGCCGGATCCTCGCACCTTCATCGGGGAGGGCAAGGTGGCGGAGGTGCAGCTTTACGTTGAAAATGTAGGTGCTACCATGGTCATTTTCGACAATGACCTTTCCCCCTCCCAGCAGCGGGTGCTGACGGAGCTGCTGGGCGTTCAGGTGTTGGACCGCTGCGGCCTGATCCTGGATATTTTCGCTCAGCGGGCAAAAACCAAGGAGGGCCGCTTGCAGGTGGAGCTGGCCCAGTACCGCTATCTGCTGCCCCGGCTGATCGGTATGTGGAGCCATCTGGAGCGTCAGGGCGGCACCAGCGGCAAGGGGCCCATCGGCTCCAAGGGCCCCGGCGAGACGCAGCTTGAAACGGACCGCCGTCTTATCAACAAGAAGATCGACAAGATCCGGGCAGATCTGGAAGAGGTACGCCGTGTCCGGGCCACCCAGCGCCAGCAGCGGCAGAAGAACGAGATCCCGGTGGTGGCCATCGTTGGCTATACCAACGCGGGCAAATCCACCTTGCTGAATCAGCTCACCGGTGCCGCGATCCCGGCCAATAACCGGCTGTTCGACACGCTGGACACCACCAGCCGCCTGCTGACGGTCAGCGATACGATGGACGTGGTGGTGTCCGATACCGTTGGCTTCATCCGCAAGCTGCCCCATCAGCTGGTGGAGGCGTTCAAGGCCACACTGGAGGAATTGGAGTACGCCGACCTGCTGCTCCATGTCATCGATGTAGCCAACCCGGAATGGCAGCATCAGGCGGAGGTCGTGGAGAAGCTGATCGTGGAACTGGGAGCCAATGAGATCCCCCGCATCGACGTATTCAATAAGTGCGACCGTGTGGAGGCCGGTGACCTGCGGCCCCATGGCGCCGACATCTGCTCCATCTCCGCCCGGACCGGCGAGGGCGTGGATCGTCTGCTGGAAATGATCGACCAGCGGCTGGACAAGGGCACCCGCCGGGTGACCATCCACCTGCCGTATGACAAGGGCGGCCTGCTGGATATGCTGTACCGGGAGGCCAAGGTGGAATCCGTGGAATATAGCGAGACCATTGACATTGTGGCGGTGTGCCCGCCCAAGGTGCTGGGCCAGATCGGAGACTATACCCCGGACTGGACGCCGCCGAAAGAGGACTGGGAATGATCACGCTGAAAACGCGGCGGCTGCTCCTCGCCCCCTGGCGGGAGGAGGATGCCGAGGCATTGTACGCTCTGGCGTCGGACCCGGAGATCGGCCCCATGTGCGGCTGGGAACCCCATGGAAGCGTGGAGGAAAGCCGGGAGATCATCCGGGATGTGTTCAGCGCGCCGGAGGTCTGCGCGATTCTCAGCAGAGAGAGCGGCGCACTGCTGGGAGCGGTGGGCTTTCAGCCGTCATCGGAGATTTTTCCGGAGCTTTCTGCCACAGAGCAGCGGGAGATGGGCTATTGGCTGGGACGGCCGTATTGGGGCCATGGCGTTATGACGGAGGCTGCAACAGAACTGCTGCGCTTCGGCTTTGAGATGCTGGGGCTGGAAGCTGTCTGGTGCTCGCATTATGACTGGAACAGCCGGTCCCGTCGGGTCATTGAGAAATGCGGCTTCCGCTATCAGTTCACGAAAGAGACAACGAATGTCATCGGAATGACCAACAAAACGGTGTTTTACGCCTTGAAAAAGGAAGAATGGCTGGCTTTTTCCGGTGAAAAGGAGTTTGCATGACGGAGTACATCGTCCCCTATCAGGACGCCGAGAGCGAGTTTACGGAAAAGCGCTCCCGCTTCATCACCCACCTCTACAAGGTGGGGACGGAGGCGGAGGCCCGGGCCCGCATCGAGGAAATGAAAAAGAAATACTATGACGCCCGGCACAACTGCTGGTGCTACCTCCTGCAAGAGGGCGGCGTGGTCCGCTATTCCGATGACGGCGAGCCGCAGGGCACGGCGGGCCAG
>OLSD01001892.1_pt1 | contig 15934 bp, 14 predicted proteins | sample 1672211 | NCBI WGS metagenome assembly OLSD01 (sample SAMEA3136659, study PRJEB25190) | human gut metagenome | reverse complement strand
AATGTTTTCCCGCAGATTCCACAGGTATTCACAGATGTTCTTGGGTAACAAAAATCTGTGTTAATCTGCGTAATCTGTGGGAGATTACTTTTCAAGCAGCATATGAATGTTCTCCCGCAGATTCCACAGATATTCAGATGTTCTTGAGTTAACAAAAATCTGTGTTAATCTGCGTAATCAGTGGGATATTACCTTTCAAGCAGGATATGAATGTTCTCCCACAGATCTCACAGATATTCACAGATGTTCTTGAGTAACAAAAATCTGTGTGAATCTGCGTAATCTGTGGGCGAATACTTCTCAAGCAGCATATGAATATTCTCCCGCAGATCTCACAGATATTCACAGATGTTCTTGAGAAAACTAAAATCTGTGTGAATCCGCGTAATCTGTGGGAGATTTTTTGTATGCATACTATGCAAACTGTAGGAGCAACAGCTTCTTATATACAAAAAAGGCTTTAATGTAAGGTTTTGCCCTTGCATTAAAGCCTTTTGATATTTTAGGCACTCTTGTTAAGATGCCTTTTGCTTTTAGGCATTCAGCCTAATCCATGTTTCTTTACTTTACAACGAACTTCTTGCCGTTTTCGATAACGATGCCCTTGTAGCTGTTGTTTACGCGCTGACCTGCGAGGTTGTAGCGTGCGCCGTTCTTCACTGTGTTGTCGTTAGTAACGCCGTTGATGCCGCTCTCGTTGTCGTTGAGGATGAAGAGCATCGGGAGGACAGCGTTCTCCTGGAGCTTGTCGTATGCACCGAAAGAGGTGAATGTGCCGCTTCCGAACTGGATGAACTTGCCGTTGTTGGTGATAGAGAATGTGCCGTTCTCGTCAGCCTCTACTGTCCAAGCCTCAGACTTCTCCTTGTCGAACTGGAATGAGTTGTGCTGTGTGTCCATGTAGAGATAGCGTCCGTAGCAATCCTTGATAGAGAAGCCGTCGTCGAGAGTCTCGAAAGCGAACGAATCGTCGTATGAAGACTTGATCTTGAGCTCGTCAACAGTGCCCTCTACGTTGAATGTGCTGAGGTAGCCATAGTTGTAAGATTCCTTTGTGGGAATAGCGTAGTAAGTCTTGCCGTCGCGCTGAGCAACAATCATATACTGCTTGCCGCTCTCAACAGTTGCAGCCTTCTTGTATACGTTGTAGTGCCATACGTATACGGTGCAAGTGGCGTTGCCTGCGCTGTAAGCGTCGTTCTCCTCAGAAGAGGCTGTGATGACAGCCTTGCCCTCCTCGCCGCCAAGAGCGATGACACCCTCTGCGTTGACAGTGGCTACAGCCTCGTTGTCAGAAACGAAGGTAACGGAAGCAGTGGTCTCCTTTGTGAAGGTAGGAGCAGTAAACTCGGTGCCAACCTCGTGGTCGATGGTGGGCTCAGAGAACGCGAGATTAGCCGGCTGCTTTGTCTTGCCAGCTGCATCACCGGTGATAGTTACGGAAGCAAGGTCGAACTGTGCAGCAGTCTTCTTCTTGTTAGATCCGTAAGTGTTGTCTGTGCCTACTGTGAATGTCACTGTAGTAGAACCGTTGGTATTGGTCCATGTTGTGATGCCGTTCTCTGTGTCCACAGTAACCTGACCCTCAGAAGGAGTGACATCGCCCCACTGCTTCTTTCCGGCAGCTGACATTGTGAAGACAATCTCCTTCATTGCAGGACCGCTGATGGTCAGCGTGTTCTTGGCATAGTGGCGAAGGTCCTTTGAATTAGTGTTCTGTGTAGGAACTGTCGTGCCGGCAGCCTTGTCAGCTGTGAATGTGTAGCCCTCTGCAGTAAGAGTGTAGCCCACTTTTTCAGTCACGTTAATTGTCTGCTGTTTGAAGTCTATTGTTGTTTGTGCAAACGAGAAGTTTGCCACCATGGCAACAACAGCCATCAATGTGTAGCGTAAAGTTTTTACCATAATTATAAGATTTTAGATGTTAATGAATTTTTGTCGTATGTGTTACGTTTTATGTTACAATGCAAATTTAGCTAAAATCCGTTATAGTGCCAATACATACGCATTAAAATAAGGTTAAAACAGGAAATATCAGTATGTTATATGTAAGAAGTGGACGTTTATTTGTCCAGTTTGTCCATTTCCTTGGCTTCCCATTCCTCCCATTGCTTCATGGCTTCCTTCCAGTCAGTCTGCTCTCCCGTCTGGATGGCCTCCTGCTCACGTTCGGCAGCGTCGCGTTCACGGTCGCGCTGTCTCTTGGCTTTCATGTCGGCGATGGTGCGGTCGTCCAGTATGAGGATGGCTCGGCGCTGAATGGCGTCCAGCAGTTCCTTCTCGCCGAAAGCCTTTCCCGGCTCGTTGAAGTCAGAGATGTTAAATTCGTACTGTGTGCGGAGCTGGTGTCTTATCTCTTTCTGACGCGCACGGTTGGCGGCGTTCTTAAGGCGCAGCAGTTTCGCTATGCCGTCTATCTCGCTTTGCGAGTATTTGTTTCTTCCCATATTATTTTGATTTAGACTGCAAAGTTAAGCAATTTAAGCCACATTATCTTCTAATAGATGATGAAGGAAGCGCTTAAATGTTAAATTCTGATTTTTTCATCCCTTTTATTTGTTATTGTCAAAAATATGCTATACATTTGCGATATCATTTTTGATGATTTCGATATTTTTTTACGAAATCGACTTATGAGGTTGGCAGCATCCTGCGCCAACCTCTTTTTTTATGCCCTATTATATTGACGTTATATCGTCGGATTTTTGTTGTCGTATTATTTGGCGGTTACGTTAAAAGTTGATATCTTTGCAATGACTTAAACAAAAGACAAGTTGCCCCTATTTGAAACTTTAATATTAACAACATCAAAAAACGTACAGCCTATCGGAAACATTTACTTCATAAAAACAAAAAAATAATAACAAGATGAAGAAATTGCAGGATATGACCGACGAAGAGTTGGCCCTATCATATGTCGATGGGAATAATCGTGCTTTTGACCTGCTGTTGTCACGCAACCAGTCGAAGCTTTTCTCATACATCCTTTTCGTCGTCCACGACCGCGAAACAGCGGAGGATCTCTTTCAGGAGACCTTCGTCAAGGCCATCGTGCGCCTACAGGACGGCAGCTATACTGTCAGCGGCAAGTTCGGTGCGTGGATGATGCGCATCGCACATAATGTCGTGATGGACTGGTATCGCGATATGAGTTCGCGTCATATCGTGGAGGTGACAAAGGATAATGACCTTTCAAATATGGGTGGTGACGATGTGCTTGAGGGCAACATCGAGGGACGTTACGTCAACACACAAGTGATGGCTGACGTAAGGCGCCTCATTGATACGCTTCCGCCCATCCAGCGCGAGATAGTCTTTATGCGTTATTTCCAGGAACTCTCGTTCAAGGAAATAGCCGAACTCACCAATGTAAGCATCAACACTGCGCTTGGTCGCATGCGTTATGCCATAATCAATATGCGCCGTACGGCACGTAAGCATGGCATAACGCTGCAACTCTCTGTGTAAAGCAGCTCTGCTTAGAGCTGCTTCAAATCATGTATTGTGGCAATCGGATCTGCTGCCTTGAAGATGTAGCTGCCGCTTACGAGCACGTCGGCTCCCGCCTCTACGAGTAACGGGGCGGTCTCGGCGTTCACTCCACCGTCAATTTGTATCAATGCTTTGCTTCCTGACTCGTCAATCATGCGGCGCAGACGGCGTGTCTTGGCGAGTATTTCGTCGATGAACTTCTGTCCTCCGAAGCCGGGATTGACGCTCATGAGCAGCACCATGTCAACATCACAGATGATGTCCTCGAGCAGACATACTGGTGTGGAAGGATTCAGCGTAACGCCAGCCTTCATTCCGGCGTCATGAATCTGCTGTATGGTGCGGTGAAGATGCACGCAAGCCTCGTAGTGTACGTTCATCATCATGGCTCCTGTAGCAGCCACCTGGCTGATGTAGTTCTCGGGATGCACAATCATGAGATGCACGTCCAGCGGCTTCTTGCATTCCTTTGCCACAGCCTTTATCACAGGGAATCCGAAGGAGATGTTAGGAACGAATACACCGTCCATGATGTCGAGATGCAGCCAGTCGGCCTCGCTGGCATTGATCATCTGAATGTCGGTTTTGAGGTCAAGGAAATTTGCCGAAAGAAGGGAAGGCGAAATCAGTGGTTTCATGAATTTATTGTTGTAAGTTTATGAGTTTGTTCTTTACTTTTTTAGGGGTTATACGATTAATATTAGTTCATGCAATACGACCCGTTGCGTCCGTTCTTCTTTATCGCGCAGTATGCACGTGCTATCTGGCGGATGATAGACAGGGTGTTTTCTGAGGGTTTAACCTCTTCAGGGGTATAATGTGTCATAGGCGTTGGGTTTTGAATTGGACAATATGTTTCTTCTATGCTCTATATCTATTTAACGCCCTAAGTTGGAATTTATTACATATTGCCGAAGATTTTTTGAATAACTGTTTATATCATAAAAAACGAGGTGCGCAAAACTGCTGATATAGCGTTTTGCACACCTCGTTTTCTTATATTATATATGTAGGCTTCTTGTTTTAGAAGCTGAGCATAAATCCGAATCGGATGCCGTTCTTCTTTATGCCTGGTCCGTTATAGTTCATACGTCTTACGTAGTCGATGGCGATGAGCTTGAAGATGTTGTGCACACCAACCGTCACTTCCCAGTAAGGTGTCTTCTTGTCCATTACGCGTGCGCCGTTGGGGAACTGGAAGAGGGTGTTGTCTGCACGGTTGCGTTCCAGGAACGGGTTGTTCTTGTCGGTCAGCGTGCCCCACATTCCCTTTACGGAGATATATTCGCGCCACTTCAGTTTCTTGATGAGCGGTATGCGGTTGAGCAGTTTGCCGTTCATATCCCATGCCACCGAGCCGAAGGCATAGCGGTCTGTGAGGAACTCCATGTTTTTCATCATCGAGAACGTGCCCTCCCATTCGAGGAACGTGATGTTGACGGGCGGCATGATAAGCAGCGGGAAAGGCACCTTGTCCCACTGTGCGCCACCGTCCAAGTGGGTATCTACGTAGCCCCAAGAGCCAAGCCAGAAGCGCTTGTATATCTTCGCTTCGGTGTAGTTGAGTTTGTATTCACCTCCGAGGAAGTTCTTGAAGCCCATTGTGTGGCTCAGCGTAAACTCAGGTGCGTCAAGATTGACGGGCCAGCGGTGCTGCTTGGTGTTGATGAACGTCTGTCCTGGGCAGTAACGGAGCATTAACTTGCCCTCCGTGGTGCGTATCTGCCTTACATATTCCTTGCCGTCGGGAGCGAGATTGGTGGCAACGCCGGGCATACGAGCGAACGAAAGGTCGCCGGTAGGCTCGTTGCTCTCTGCCTTCAGCGATGTATGGAACGACAGACCCCAGTCGGTCTCATACACGAACGAGAGTTTCTGACGGTTGTAGAAATACATCTGCTCCACCTTCTGAGTGCGTAACGACATGAACATGTTATCCTTGTTATGGATAAGGAACTTGTCGGCAGGCGACATAACGTCATATCCTGTCTCGAAGATGATGTTGCGCTGCGGAAACTCGAAGGGCACATTCTTCTTGGCGTTGAGGCTGTATGTCACCTCGGTGCCGTAGTAATGCTTCTTCGACTTTGTTCCGTAGGCATAGAAGCCGTTCCAGAAGAGGTGCTTGTTGAGGTTGGCTGTGGTACGTCCGCTGAGGCGGAAGCGCCACTTGTCCACGAAGTTGCTTGATATGATGGTGGTTACCGGACCGATGTCGAACAGTGAACGCTTGCGTGAAGAGCCGGTCTCAACAAAGTTCTCGGCGAAGGCTCTGAGTCCGAAGAGAATCCACTTGAAGTTCTTCGACTGCTCGATGCGGTGAATGAAGGCGTTCATTGACGACTCGCCCTTCGAGAGTTCCACCGTTCGGTATTGGTTCCAGAACGCCTCGTCACGTATCATCGCGTCAGCCTCATGCCTTGTCTTCGCCTTTCCCTTGAAGAGTTTCGACGGCAGTTCGTCGAAGGCATAGTCATTATATCGTGTGGCTTTAGTCACAAGAGTGTTGGCGCCGAGCAGGGTAAGCTCTGCAGCAAGGTCGTCCTTCGATAGCACCCACTCGCCGTTAGGCAGCTTGGCGTATTCCTGCGTAATCTTCATGTCATGCACGAAGTTGACGTCGGACGTCTTCGGCAGCGTGAACGAGCAGCGCTTTACGTGCAGCGAAGAGTCGGCGAGAACGTACAGCTCGCCTCGGAAACCGAAGTCCTGCTGGTTGTTGGGGATGAATTCAAGGTGATAACAGAGGTCGCGGTCCACGTAGACCGTGTCCTGAATGTAGAATCTGTAGAACGATATGGCAGTCTCGCCGATAGGACTCGTAAACTGATACTGCAGCAGACGCATGTGGTCGTCATAGATGTCCACGTCGGTGAACACCTCACGCAGCATGGTGTTGAGAATCTCTCCCGTCTGTAGCACGTTGTTCACACCCTCAGAGCGCTGGCCCTTGATGATGTCCTTCTCCACACGCGGGTTCTTTCTATAAATGTGCTGCGTAACGGTCTCGTCATACGTGACAGGCAGGATAAGCTTGCCGTTGTAGGGCGATGTCTCAATCTGGTCGCGTACGTAAGCCTTGTTCTTGAACTTGCCCGAATCGAGATCGGCTGGCTTGATGTCGTTCAACGAGAACGTAATCTTCTGATACTTGTTATACTGATAATAGTCGTAATTGTCAAGATGCGTGCGCTTCTTGGCTGCGATTACGCGCTTCATTAGCTCTACGGCAGGATTGTTCTTGCGCGAATAGCGCTCACGCTTCTGCTTGATAACCACCTCGCCGAGTGAGCGCGAGTCATCCTTAAGGACAATCTTAAGATGCGACGGCGTGTTCGGACCCACCTTGATGGTTTGGGGCTGGAAGCCCACCGAACTGAACGTCAGTTCCCATCCGTTATGGCGTGCAATCTTGAACTTTCCGTCCAGGTCGCTGGCTTCAGCGACGTGGTGTCCTTTGTATATGGCACTTGCCAACGGTATGGGGTAACCGTCAGTATCATAAATTTCTCCTGTAATCTGCGCTTTGGCAACAACAGCCAAGAGCAAGAACATCAATGTAACGAAAAAAGACCTTTTCACGTTTGTTTTATACTAATTTATCCTATTATAGATTTCGAATATACTTTCCTTGTGTCGTAAAACCACATATTAGCTTTGCGGCTGCAAAGTTACATATAATAGTTTAAAAAAGGTAGAAAACTTTTTGCCTTTTAATATTTTTCTACTAATTTTGCACCTTTATAGGATGATAGTGCCATTATCGGACACGTTTCGTGGCTGTTCTGGCGTATCTCTATACATTATATTATATATAATATTTTCGCGCCCTTAAATAATAATTTCACACAACACAACATAGCGCCATTATGGGAAGCTTAAAGCACTCTATCATAACTTTCTCAAAGGCGCAATGCTCTGCGTGGGTGGCTTCTGCCGCCGACTTTGCCGTTACTCTCGCTCTCGTCAACATCTTCGGCATGTGGTACGGGTATGCCACGTTCATCGGCGCTGTCAGCGGGGGAATGGTAAACTGCGCCATCAACTATCGATGGGTGTTCCACGCCTTCGGAATGAAGAAGAAATACATTGCCCTGCGCTATATGTTCGTATGGGGAGTGAGCATTGCCCTCAATACGCTTGGCACGTGTCAGGTGACGGAAATGACAGGACTCAACTATGTCATCTCCAAGGCCATCGTTGCCGTACTTGTGGCTGTTCTGTGGAACTATCAGATGCAGCGCATCTTCGTCTTTCATGAAGGCAGAAGGTCGGTACAGAAAACAGAATAATAAAACAAACAAAAAAGAAATATGAATTATCGCGATTTTCTACAGAAGGTGATTTACGCCATTATCAATCCGCTTATCAAAGGCATGATAAAGGTGGGCATCACCCCTAACTTCATCACCACCACGGGCTTCGTCCTCAATCTCGTAGCCATGGCGATGTTCATCTATGCCGCAGAACAGCCCGAATGCGAGGCTTATGCCTGGATAGGGTGGAGCGGTGGCGTCATCCTCTTTGCCGGACTGTTTGATATGATGGACGGTCGTCTGGCTCGTATGGGTGGAATGTCGTCAACGTTCGGTGCCCTTTGGGACTCCACGCTCGACCGTTACAGCGAGCTTTGCACACTCTTCGGCATCTGCTATTATCTCCTTATGCACGGCTCATGGGACTGGGCTGGCGTCGTTACGTTCGCCGCTATGGTGGGTTCAGTGATGGTGAGCTACGTACGTGCACGTGCCGAAGGACTCGACATCGAGTGCAAGGTGGGTCTGATGCAGCGTCCCGAGCGCGTCGTGGTGACAGCCGTAGGAGCTATCTTCTGTGGCGTATGCGCCAATCTTTGGGTGCTGGTGGTGCCGATGATCATCATCGCCGTCCTCGCCAATCTCACCGCTTTCTGGCGTGTGGCCCATTGCTACCGCGAGCTCGGCAAGCGTGACAGAGGCGAGAAGTAATTTTTTTCTTTAAACGACATTATCAAAGTGTTCAGCATTAACCTCATTATTTTCTGGCTGGTGCTTCTCGCCGTGCGCCCCACACGCAAGATAGCACTGGCTTTGGCGCCGTGGCTGGCGTTCGCAGTTAGCTACGACTCAATGCGATTCTTCCCCAATTATGAGTTTCGCCCGATAGACATACGTGGGCTTTTCGAGGCAGAACGTTCCCTCTTCGGCATCACCACAGCCACGGGCACTCTTATTCCAGGCGAATGGTTTAACATCCACAACTGTGCCTTCGCCGACTTTATGGCAGGCTTCTTCTATCTTTGTTGGGTGCCAGTGCCTCTGGGATTCGCCATCTACCTTTATCTGAAAGGCAAGCGTGAGACATATCTCCGCTTCTCCATAGCCTTCCTGTTTGTCAACCTCGTGGGTTTCGTGGGTTACTATATCCATCCCGCCGCCCCACCATGGTATGCCATCCATTATGGTTTTGAGCCAATCCTCAACACTCCGGGCAACGTGGCAGGACTCGACCGCTTCGACACGCTCGTCGGTTTCCCCGTCTTCCACTCCATCTACTGCAACAACTCCAACGTGTTTGCAGCCGTGCCTTCGCTGCACGCCGCTTACATGCTCGTCACCACCATCTATGCCGTGAAGAGTCGTGAGCATCTTCTCACAGTCTGCGTCTTCGCTTTCATCTGCATGGGCATCTGGTGGACCGCAGTATATTCAACCCATCACTACATCATAGACGTCCTTCTCGGTATCCTTACCACCATCATTGCCGTTGCAATGTTGGAAGGCGTAATCTTCCGCGTAGGTTGCGTGAAGAGAGGAATGGAGAAATACATCGCCTCAATAAAGAATTAAGAATAAAGTGGCGGAGGTCTCTGGCCTCCGCCATACCAAGTTCTTCATCCAAGTCCTCAATTTGTTTCGATTACGGATCTTTTTCTTTCCCTCTCTTAATGGCGTATCCTCCAATAAAAATCGTCATATCCGTAATTACTACTCACTACTCAATAATCACTCCTCACTATTCAGATGCACTCTCTTTATTTTCGCTTTATACAGTTTTCCTTAGGCATTTACGAAGGAAAGGAATTTCTGGACGGAACCGCCCTTTGCGGCTTCGACTGGGCGCTGTTGTACCGTTTCGCCAAGAAGCAGATGCTGTTGGGGGTGCTTATGGAAGGAATATCCAAGCTCCCTAAGAAGGTGGCACCCGAGCATGCATTGCTGATGAAATGGTTTGCGGAGAGTCAGAAGATCAGACAGCAGAACGTCGTCATCAACAAGGCTACGGCTGACGTGTATTCTAAAATCAGGGCTGCAGGCTGTCGCTGCTGCATATTGAAAGGGCAGGGCAATGCGCTGATGTATCCCAATCCGTATGCCCGTATGTCCGGAGATGTGGACGTGTGGGTGAATGCATCACGAGAGGAAGTGCGCCGACTTGCCGCCGTGCTGACGAAGGACAATGGCAGCATCGGCAAGGAAAGCCTTAATCACATCGAACTGAAGGTGAATGAGGTGGAGGTGGAGCTGCACACCACTCCTGCCATCATGAACAATCCCCTGCATAACCACAGAATGCAGCAATGGTTACGCCGTAACGCAGACCTGCAATACAGCAATCTCGTTACGCTCCCTAATGTCAGCACTCCTATAGCCGTCCCAACAAATACGTTCAACATCATCTATCAACTCTTCCACCTTTATCACCATTATTTCTTCGAAGGGGTAGGGCTGAGGCAAATCATCGATTACTACTTCGTGATTATGAATTGCGAAGAAGTAAGAAATTCAAAATTATATAACTCAAAATCGCAGGCGAAGCCGCGAACAATTCCTAATTCGCTCAAGCTTCAGCTTGAACGCTTAGGTTTGAGCACATTCGCTGGTGCTATGATGTACGTATTGCATGCGGTTATGCGCTTGCCGGAGGAAAGGATGATAGTGCCGATGGATGAGCGCCGTGGACGTATGCTCTTGTCAGAAGTGTTGCGCGGCGGCAACTTCGGACAGTTCGACGATCGCCTTCCTCGCACCAATGGCTTCGTCAGCCATAACCTCCAACGCCTCCAACGCGATCTCCGCTTGCTGAGACTCTATCCGCAAGAAGCGCTACCCGAACCATTCTACAGACTTTGGCATTGGTGCTGGAGAAAAACGAGGTGAAATTTTGAACAAGAAATAACAATAAGGCGTACAACCTTAATCTTTACGATTTTGGGTTGTACGCCTTTTTGTTGTCATTGAATTGGTTTATTTCGCTGCTTTTGTGTTTTTAACGAACCACCACTTTCTTTCCGTTGACAATGTAGATGCCTTTAGAGGTCGGAGTAGTTATGCTGCGGCCCTGCAGGTCGTACCAATCGGCTGTGGACGCGTCATCGCGTTTGATGCTTTCAATGCCAGTCGGGTCTACATAGTTGTGCTTGCTGTAGTAATAGTGACACACGTTGCGATTGCCGTCGGCTGCAGTCTCAACACTCTCAAGCAGATAGTTGGTGCCGGGGAGATACTCGTATGTGATGTTGCCACCCTTGCTGTAGGTCTCCTCAACCAGTCGGTCGTCATCGTCAAGACGGTATATGATTGAACTTACTATGGTCTGATTGCCGTCATAGATGTCGGCAACGATGTTACCATCATTCTCATACACCCTTTTGGCTTCTGTCGGCCCCCAGTCAAGTTCCCAATCGTACTTGTCCGTGTTCCAACTATACCACCACATTTCTTTACCATCCTCATATTCGTCGTAATCCTCTTCCATTTCGAGAGGCATCAACGGGTCGGTATAGTTATATGCTGGATTAGCAGGAACGGATGCGGTGCTTACGAGAGTCTGATAATAACTACCGCCTGCCACAACGCCAGTTGACACATAGTATTTTCCTTGAGTATTCCATACGCCATCATTGTTTTCTATAGAATGATAGCCGTCGGTCATATCATCGATAAACTTCGGCGTTTTAGCTGCACGCATTGCGAGACGTTTTCTGGCTCTTGCTTTGCTCCAATCTACCTTGGTCCACGGGCCATCCCAGCTGTCGCCATCATATTCTGCCTCGCCGGTCCATATACCTTTCTTGTTATACAAGTATTCAATCTTGAAGAAGTCGTTTTCGCTGATGCTATGGTCAATCTTCCATGCCATGTGTCCATCGTCGTTATATCCTATTCGTGCCTCGCCGTAGTCGGTCACAGTCGACGTATCGTTGTTATCGTGGCCAGACTTTATAGAAGTCTCCTTCCATGTTCCTCCAATGAGTTGTCCGTTGGCGTTCCACTCGTATGTACTTTCACCCTTATCACCATCGTCGGCATAATAGTAAGAAGAGGTTGCTATACGTCCAAACTTCATAACCTCGTCCTCCGGATATATCTGACCGCCACCGTCTAATGCTTCAATAGCTTCGCGCAGCGACAGCTTCTTTGCGTAGTCGTCGGCGTAATTGTATTCATTCTTATATGATATTTCAGATGAGGATTTGTTGTATTTGATGACGGATAGCAGGCGACCGAGATTGTCCCATGCGAAAGTGGAAGTGTGCTCGCTTGTTACCTCGCCATTCTTGCTATAGTAGCGCATTGTCTCCTGTACGGGGCGGGTGCCGTCAGCGTTGAGTTTAAATTCACGTTCAGACAATTTCCACATTTCTCTCTCTATGCTTCCTACCGTGATTTGTAGATGGCCTTCGCAGCTGTATTCCCGTGCGTACAGTTTGTCGTTTTCAGTTTGCCATACTACCTTACGGAATTCCTCAACATACAGCTCGTTTATATCCATCGTGGTTTGGTAGGAACCATTTGTTTCTGCCGTAAGATCATACAAAAGTCGACTTTCCCTGATGCTGTTGTAGTTTGTATTGTCGGCGTATTTGTCTACCGGTCCGGAGTATTCTCTCTTCTTATAGCCGCATATGTACTCCTTTTTGCTGTCGATGTCGTATCCATAATTTATTTTCTCCACGCGGTTGCCCCACTGGTCGTAGGCGTATGCCTCACTTAGGTGAGTGGTTCCGTCGTCGTCTTTCTGATAGTGGCGCTCCCATGTCGTGTCGCCTGTCACTTCCACTTCGGCTTTGTTCTTCTCAGTGGTTTTGTTGCCAGCCTTGTCCACGTTGTAGGCAGTTCGGGCAGTACACTGTCCGTCGGCGTCGAACACATACTCCTGGCGATACGAGTTGTCGGTGTCGAGCACCCACTGTCCCTCCTCTTTGTTGTATTCCATGACCGACGTGATATATCCATACTCGTTGTATTGATATATCTTCTTGTGCGTGTCGCTTTCCGCTCTGTCGAGCAGCGTAAGCTCGGTAGAAGGCATTACAGCCTTGATTTTTCTGATAGGCACATTGTTTTGTGCCACCGCAGGATCTGCCTGCAGAAGCATTGCCGAGGCAATAGTAAATAATAGGGTAGAACTTCTCATATTATATGTTTATTAAGTTTTGACAAATCCGAAATCTCTTTGCTGCTAAGTCCTATGGCGAGCAGACTTAATATCTCCTTTTCGCGTGTGGTGATACTGTCCTTTATATCGGTATTCATGTAGCTGGTATTTGGTAATGAGTACGCTGTTTGGTTACAAAGGTATAGAAAAATAATAGTAAATATATTCCTTTTAATACAGTAACCCCCTACCAAAAACTAAGAACTATTGTTTTTGGTAGGGGGTCAGCTATGGTTTTCCGTAGTCAGCCGAGCCACTGTCCGACCGACATAAAACGCTTTATAGCTATCCGGCATCAGATGTTTGCCTTCAAGCCCAATTCAGTTGCCCGGCTTATCATTTCGGCTGCGTTGGCAACATTGAGTTTCTGCATGATACGACGGCGGTGGAACTCAACGGTATTGGCACTGATGCCAAGCCTTAAAGCCATGTCAGCAGCCGAAAGTCCCATTGCCGTGAGACTGACGACCTGCTTCTCGCGGTCGGACAGACGGTCGGGATGGCGCTTCAATGAATTGAGCAATCGGAAGAAGGTTGGACTATAGTAGCCCTTGCCGGCACAAAGACTCTTGACGGCCATAAGCAGTTCCGCAGCGTTGTCGCTCTTCATCACCACCGCCTCGGTGTCCATATCGGCTATCTCGCTTACAGACCAGGGCTCTTCGTGCATGGTATATACCACCACTTGTGTGGCTGGTTGTACGTCGCGAACGTGCTCTATGAGCATGGATCCGCTTTCGCCGTTGAGGTCGAGATCGGTTATAAGTATGTCTACTTTATGTCGGTTGAGCATCTGTTCTGCCTCTTCAAGCCCTGCGGCATCCACGATGCGGGCTTCGGCAAACGACGAAGCCAGCAGGGCGTGTATGCCCTTAAGCACTATGGGGTGGTCGTCGACGATGAGTATTGTCATTGTTTTCAATTGGTAAAAGTGTGATTATGTGGTGGTGAGTCGGTAAGTCAGCGTCAGCCTATGGCGCATGTCAGCCTCACTTACAGTCAGCTTTGCGCAGATGCGGTCGGCACGTTTCTGCAGCGTCTGCTGTCCTATGCCATGGTCGGAGGTGTGCCTGCCGTCAGCCGGACGGGTGCCTATGCCGTTGGCAACGCATACGCATAGGTTGCCGTCGTTGACGGTCAGCGATATGTCTATGCCTGTATGGTCGCCGTACTTCATGGCATTGGCTGTCGACTCCTGAATGATGCGGTATATCTCGTAAGCCACCTGTTGCGGCAGACTGCTCCAATCGAATGCGGTGTCTATCTTGAGCGAGATGTCGCGGCCACCGTTCTTGCTGATGGCGGCTACATACGAGCGCACCACAGTGTCGAGTGTGACCGTGGCGAAACATGGAGGCATAAGCTCGTGCGACAACTGGCGCACGTTGCGCCATACGTCGTCGAGATACTGCTCGGCATGAATGCTGTCGGTGGCAAGCATCAGTTTGGTGGCGAGGATGTCGTTGCACACGCCGTCGTGCAGCTCCTTGGCTATGCGCTCACGCTCGCTCTCGAGTCCGTCGATGTAGCTCTGCTTCTCGTGCAGCAACGCCCGCTGTGCAGCGATGCGTCTGCGATAGAGCATAATGCCCACCACTCCCAGCAGCAGCACTACCGCCACCACAAGCCACAGCACCTGATTGGCTTTCTCTGCTGTTTCGCGTTTTGATTCAGCCAGAGCCATTTCCGTTTCCAGAGTCTTGTATTTCACCGTGAATTCGCTCATGCTTTTCTCTATGTCGCTTTGCTTTACAGAGTCGAGCACGGCATAGGCACGGTTCATGAACGCGAGTGCTTCCGCGTTGCGATTCATGTTTTCGAGACATTGGGCTTTCATGCGCAGCATCTTATCTGGCGGCATTGCCTGGTTATGGGTGCCGCTGGCGATGATGCTGTCCACAAGTGCGAGTTGCTCGGCGTATCTATGCTGCTTGCCAAGAAGACTGGCCTTGACCTCAAGAATGCCCAAAACTCCGTTGCTATTTACTGCCATTCCGTCTATTACACGGTCGGCATATTGCATGTATTGCGCCATCGCTTGATAGTCGCCCAATGCGCTGTACGATTTCAGGATGATAGAGAGAAACTTCAGCGTGAGCACGTTATAGCCTACGCTCTTCACCTCTTGCCAGCACGGCAGCATAGCGTCGAGCGCCGCCTGGTGGCGGTTCTGCCTCAGATATATACCTCCGATGTTGGCACGCGCCGACAATCGCTGTATGGTGTCGTTGGCTGCGAGGGCTGCCTTTTCAGTCTTTTCGGCATAGTGAAGAGCCTCTGCAAAGCGGTTGCTTTCGGAGTATAACACCGTGACACAGTTGTTCAGATATATCTCATATTCGGCATTGTGCTTGGCAAGCGCCATCTGTATGCCCTCTTTATACTGCACCAAAGCCGAGTCGGTCTTGCCAAGCCTGCGGTAGGCTATGCCCATAGTGCCACGCAGATTGAGCATAGCGTCCACGTCATGCAGTTTCTCTGCCAGACGGTAAGCGCCCTGAGCCACGCCGACGGCATCCGCCATGCGCCCCATGTCGACAAGCGTCACTGCCTTCTCGCTCAAAAGCCAGCATCTGGTGGTGTCAGCCGGGTGCATCAGCAGGGCACTGTCTGCCAGAGCCAATGCTCCTTGTTTGTCGCCTCCGGCGTTGAGTTCGGCTACACGTTCGAGCATGGAGTAAGCTGGGTCGGACACTGATTTGTGTTCGGTTCTGTTGCATGCAAGCATCAGAAGCGCAAGTAGTAATGGTAGAATTTTTCTCATTTGCGTGGGTTTGGGTATGAATCTCTGATGCAAAGGTAACGATAATGTTCTTACCTGTATAATTCATAGGGGACTTTATTTGATACCTTCATGTCCACCATGCAAATATCGTACAAAGAGTAAAAAGCTGTTACAAAATAAAAATTGATTATAGAGATTTAGATTGCTGTTTTTACGGTGTTTTACTGTGCAAACAGCACCCCTGCTTAACAATAGCGCCACTTTTATCATGCAATAGTGCCACTATTAGAGTGTAAA
>OLSD01001891.1_pt1 | contig 15937 bp, 9 predicted proteins | sample 1672211 | NCBI WGS metagenome assembly OLSD01 (sample SAMEA3136659, study PRJEB25190) | human gut metagenome | reverse complement strand
TCTTACTACCCGGTCTTTTGCTATCTTTTTCAAAATAGTTGATTTTCCGGCTCCCATGGTTCCAAAAACTGCTATGTTATAATGCAGCCTTGTTTTGGTTTTCCGGAATATATCCCATAATACTTGTCCCATAGTCGGTGTCGTTCCATAAAAAGAACCATTCGGGTCTTCAAGGCTTGAAAAATGAAACGGATTTCCGGCTGCCAATGATGCAGAAGAAAGAATGGAGCCGGGAACTGCAAATTTTTCTTTTTGCTGTTCTGTATAGCTTTCAAATATGCTGCAGTAATCCTGTTTCGTTTCATTCATATTTACATAAGCAAGGTAGGTATCATTATCTAGCTGCTTTTTCATTTTCTTTACCCGATTGTCTAAATCAAGCCAGGAACGGTCAGCAAGAAACATTCTGGTATCAATAACCTTTGTTACTTCTTTCATACTTTTAACTTCGGTTAAAAGTTTATCGTAATCCTGGAAGTCCTTAATTGCATCTTTTTCATCTGTATAATTGGTGGAAGAACCATACCTGGAATTTACTTCCTTCATGGATTTATTGATATTCTTTATAACTTCGTCTACGTCTGTATTTGATACATCTATCGTCACGATCGTATTGCTGTTATTGGTTACATTTGTAAGCCAAAAATCATTTACGCTGCTTGGATAATTCATAATATGTAAGCAAGTTTCGTAGGTATCTCCGGTCTTAACGGTCGATTCATCCTTAAAAGAAATTCCACCCAAAGGCTGTATTTTCTTTATAAACTCTAAGCACCTTTGCTCTTTTTCCTCTTTTAAGGTTTCTTCTGTAGTCATTTTCATGTGCTATTCTTCCCCCTGTTTGATATTCTTCGGTACAACATAGGATGCCTTGTTATTCAGCTTGTGAAATACTAATGTGCGTTTTTCTTCGCTGATTCTTCGAATAAGTCCATTTTTCCCGGAACCCAATGCATCTATGATGGTCTGTCTGTTCTGCATCAACTTATCTGTATTTTCACCCCAAAACATCAGGAAAAACTCTCTATTCATCCTGTGGGTTTCCAGCCAGCCTAATTCATTGATACTTTTCTGCAGCCATTTTTTATATACCTTATTCTTTGTGGTATTTATCTTGTGTCTCATATACTCTTGCTGCTTTTCTGTGTTAGATGGAAAATTCATTGCAATAATCTTAAGGTCAGATGGATATTTGATATATAATCTTCTCCACCGCAGCTTGTCATACATGGTTGTTGATTCAGACGCATTTAACAGGTCTTTTGTCTCAACCTGTAGTATATCAGCGCAGCTTCCATCCTCTTTTACAAAACAATCATATTTTTCCTCATAGCACATCTTCGGTAATATATCCAAGATTGTTTTAGAAGTGCTGCTGGACTTCGGCTTTTTCTTTTTTGAGGTTATACTTACTACTATCATTGCGATAAATCCAATGAAGCATATAATAATTCCTGCCAGGTAAACGTATATAATATTCATATCCTTTTATCTCCTTACTTAATTGGATGGTATACAGAAATATCTTTCTGCAGATAAATAAGAATCGTCTGGAACATATGTCTTTTATGGTTGTACTTTGACTGAAAAGTAAGCATTATTGCACAAGCCATTGTAAAAATGCCGTATGGGATTCTTAATTTTATTGCTACCATGTTCCGCAGTCCGTATGCAACTACAGCCCATACTAAAATGAAAAAGAGGTCAAATGCATACAACCATAAGGAAACGTGTGCTTGTTTTTTATCACTCTCTATAATTGTGTATTCTTCCATGTTCTCACCTTACTTCAACCTTTCTTCTTTATTTAGCTGCTCCTGCTGTTCCAGTTCGACCGGATTTTTAGGTTTGCTCTGTGCTGCCGGAGCTTTTCTTTTTCTTTTTGCGGTAGGGTTCTTTGGTTTATTCTTTGGTGTTGCTGGTGTGGATGGGGATGTTTCTCTAATATCCGGTTTTACTGGTTCTATCTCCGGTTTTACTTTTCCAGTAAAGGTTGCCGGGGTTACTGGGGTTGTTGGAATATCACCATTTACGTTCATAGTTTCTGCTATATCACCATTTCCGGCACCCTGTATTCTTTCTTCCGTAATACTTCCAGTCTCTAAATTTGGTGTGACTGGTTGTGCTTCTGATATTTCAGGATTAGCTGGAATATCACCATTTCCACCTTCCGGTGTTTCTCCACCAATGTACTGTTCCTGCGTTCCGGTACCGTCTATCGTTCCAGTACCACCACTCATAGCTTCTTTCATTTCTTCATTTGCTTCACTTGCAGAAGAAAGCTGCTCTCCATTTTCTTTTTGAGGTTCGTTTTCTGTCTCTCCCATGCCCTGCCGTAGTCCGCTTTCTTCTTTCTGCATTTCAGGAGAATTTTGCATATCCTCTTTCATCTTCTGATTTTCAGCCTGTCCATCCCCAAGACTTCCACCTATATTCTTTGTTGCAGCATCCTTTACATTCTTTTTATCTCCACTAAGCGCATTTTTCATAGATTTATAGCGGTGATAGCCTACTGCACTTCTTACACCACCACTTATAGCAGAACCGGTACCTCTTACACGACCTCTTCCGGCATTGTATATTGCTAAGATTCTGGATGCGCTTGACTGTAATCCTGCATCTTCTCCGGTAAGCTCCTGAACGATATTCGGTCCATCTATAACTGCTAATGAAGTAAATAATAGGATAATACAATAGGAAAATACATTATTTGAAAACTTCTCACTTAAATAGCTTTGAAAAATAATGAATAACTTTAAAGTGATTGCATTTACCATAAATATGATGTAAGTATTTTTAATCGAACCCAGTAGCTTTAAGGTTTTCTGTGAACCTGTAATATCTGCAGAATAAAGGATTGTGATTACCTTCTTTATTGCCAGTTCAAAGGACAACCGGACTGACTTATACGATACAACCAGAAACACAATAACAATTGCTATCAGCGAAACACAAATCGGGAATGCATTGATTTTGTATCTGTAGTAAAAATCATTGAATAAATCATCATCATCTCCACTATTCCATCCCCAGCCGTTATATACACCTTTATCTACCATGGTGCCATCCGGTAATCTCTGATAAGACTTTTTTAATAAAGTGGATGCATCACTCGATATGTACGGGTCATCATAGTTTATGACTTCGTTAATGTCGATTGCATCCATATAAAAATCTTCCAGTGGTGCATGGTACGTTGCCAGGGTTTCTGAATCATCTGAAAAAGTAGCAATTCCATAGGTACTGTCTATATACCTCAAATCAAACAGATTATCATTTACTACACTGTCTGCCATAGAAGAACCTACCATTTCATTACAAAATGACTGAACCCCCTCATTTGCTGTTATCATAAGTTCACCCAGGGCAGATATGGTAAGTGCTGCAAGCAGCACCCCCACTAACACATCCGGCTTTTTCTTATGATTTACAATCAGGATAATTCCAAGCATCATAATAGATACCGCCATAATTGCAGTGAAAATACCTTTCAAGGTAGGTGTAAAATCAGTAAATCCACTGTAGCTTGTAAAGTCCATAAGACCAAGCGTATTACCATATAAGGTTTGACAGCTATCAGCTACCCATTTTAAACCTTTAATAATCCCCCACTGTAGATACCTAAAGCCATTATGTATCAGGTCATTTTGGACAAAATATTTCTTATAGTTCAATAAAATGTTCTGACACGTTTCTTCGTCTATATCCGCAAATACAGTCATTGTGTTATGCAGCAAGGGGTAAAAAAACATCAAAAAGAAAAATGTAATTCTTTTACTTTTCTTCTTCTCTTTCCATTTCATCATAGTCTGTACTCTCTTTCATCTTTAGGTAGAAATCAATCAAGGATAATAATGAGTTTTGCACTGCCTTTGTAAAATTCTCCGTATTCTGCTTTGTCTGAATGATATTTTCTACCTTTCTTAGTTTCATTTTTTGTAATGGTTCATTTTCCTTTTTCTGCTTTTCGTCCATGATTTCATTTAAAACCTGCAGTATTGCTTCCTGCTGGAAATCGTGCATATCTTCGATTCTTAATGATTGCACATCATTGGAACGGTCACGCTTAATAAATTCAAAGGACTTGTTATAATCCCATATTCTTGTTTTCAATCCAATTCCGGCTCTGGATGCATCATTAACTTCTCTCAATGAAATAGTTGTAGGTGTCGGAAGGTAATCTTCCAAATATTGGTATCTGAACTTCATTCTTTTTCCTGATTCAATGGAATTAAAGATTGCATCCCTTTCTACATCATCCCCATTATTGTCTTTTGTTTTCATGGTTCGTAAAACAACTGTTTCTCCATCTTTTAAGGCTTTTAACTGTTCTGTGGTAAGAAGTCTCTGTTCCTCTGTATTTTCCATAAACATCTTCTTCACGGAGAACTTACTACCATTACGCTGTGTTGTTACAATGGTTTGTCTACCGACTTTTTTAGATATGTCTTCCAATGTATCAGGATCATCCGTTCTTATATATACAAGATTTCCGCAGTTGGAACGGATTGTTTTTGATGCTCCCTGACCATAAACATCATCAAACTGTGAGTAAGACTGAATATATAAGTCATAGGTAATATCACATCCTGCCGATACCGTAACCATGTTGACCAAATCATCAATTTTTGGCATATTTCCAACTTCATCTGATATATTTTTAATTGGACGTTTACACTTTCCCCCATCCCAACAAAGGTTTGCATTGATAAGAAATGTTTGCCGGATAAAAGTTGTTGCAAGCTGATGTTTTGATTTATCACCATATGGGATGCCAAGAAATACAGCTATTGGCTTATCACCAAATCCTATATCCTCTAATTTAAAAGAACTTTCTGCCGTAAGTTTTGCAACGGATTCCATCGTATAAATATTGAGTTTTGCATTCATGGTAGAAAGAATATTTCCCTTGGTTTTACCACTTGCCACACCAGTTGACATATATTTCATCTTGGCTCTGTCTCCCTGTGGTCTTTCTGTAAAGAACAAATCCAAATAGGTTTTTCCGGTTGGTCTGCCTTCCATATCCAATACTGGAATATTTACTAATTCCATGTAGGTATTAATGATGGTATACATATTGATTTTCTGTCTGTTTTCGTGTGTTTCTATAAACGCTGCATCATCCGGTATTGCAGTCACATTATTATCAAGTGTGACATCTGATAAATACAATTTGTACTGTTCCCTGACTTCATTTTGCATTTCTTCATCCAAACGTTTAAAGTTTTCCACTTTCCGGTCGAATGCTACTTTTCTTTTCTTGTTTTCTTCTTCATCCAGCCTTAATGCATCTTCCAAGTGTGCTAAAATTAAAGCTGCTGTCACATCTGCTCCGGTCTGTGCAAAATACTTTTCTGTTCCTGTTGCAGAATCCGGGTCAAATATCTGCCATACATAAGATTGTGTAAGGTCTTCTGCAAACGTCCGGTTTCCACTCTCCCATGCATTTATGATGGATTCCAAAGGATTATATCCATCCCCTTCTTCCGGATTCTGCAGATTGATAAAATATACTAAATAGCCTCTGCTTTGCAGCAATCTTGTTTTCTGATTGGATTTATATAATTCTCCCTTCATATCATTAATAATCATTGATGGCTGTATCGTTGCCCTGGAATATATCTCTATTGATGGCATAACATACATTTCACCTTTACCGGAACGTGTTATACCTATAATCAGGTTATGTGTAGTGTTCGTATCTATATATAATTTGTTTCCATATCTTGAAATAAGAAATCCGGGTTTACCTTCGTATACTGTTCCACATTCGTCTATTTCCTTATACTGTTTTCTAATATCCTCTAATGTGGCAAGTTTCGAATCTCCTTTTTGCTGCTTGTTAATGGCTTCCTCTGAAAATGCTGTCTTAATATCGTAAGATAAGAATATGTCCAGTATGATAACTGCTATCAGAAAGAATCCATACAAGGTCTTTATCAGTCCGGAACTTGTAAAATTTCTGACCGAAAACAAAATATTATTCAATCCCATGTAGGATGCCATATTATCCATATCCTGAAACATTTTTCCAACATTGCAAAATACATTAATGATGTAATTGAAGAGTAAAAATAGAAATATATCTATCAGAAATAGCAATGCTACCTTTACAATTCCATTTGAAATAATTCGGTTTGCTTTCAGGATTTTCTTGTCACTTTTAAAAATATCCTTTAGGTCTTTCCACTCTTTTTTTATCCTGTTTTTTATCATCTACTACCTCTTTTCTGTGCAAGGTGCTATAAATAGCACCTTGCCCTAAACCCGCATAAATGCTGGATTTCTTTGTGAAAATTAAGCTGTAAAAGTAAACTTGGCAACCATTTCCGTTGCAATCTGGGATGCCAGCATGATAATTCCTGCTCCAATTACTATATATCCAATAGAAGCCTTTGCTATTTCTTTTGTTTTTTCAGATGGAAGAATGAACATGACACCAACAACCATTAATGCAATTGCAATCAGGATATACACCAAAGGTTGGAAGTCTGTTACATAGGTATATAAGCCATTCATAAAATTTTCCATGATTAAATCTCCTTTTCGTTTGTATTTTTCTTTTTTGAGGTCTTAGTTCTTTTTCATCAGATGTTAAAACTGATTTTAATTGAAAAAGCTGCTTTCCACGTTCCTGCAGTAAAGCCGTTTGTGGTAATCTTTCCGTAAATCTTCGGATTATCTGCAGTTATCTTATTTGCAGATAAGGATATGTTTCCTTCTATGGTTTGGCTTTTATTACTCTGCGTGAACTCTATTTTATCCGGTACTTTTACAATCACTTCACCCCCTTTATTGTTTGCGCTGATTACAAAATCACTGTTCTGCCCCATAATCAACTGTCGTGGTATTTTCACGGTTACCGGTAATAAAGATGATGTTGTAGTAATGGTTACATTCTCTGCCGGCATATGAAAGCTATATGGATTGCTAATGTCTGCGTTTGATGAACTTGCTGTTTCCAGCTTGTAACCATCCTTTACGTTTATTGAAACTGTAACCGGCGCACCGTAGTAGTATGTGCCTGCGCCGGATGCAGCAGCTATACCGCTATCTGAATCTATCGTTACGGTATACTGATTTCTCGAATAATAGTAAGAAACTGTTGTTCCACCTACCGGAACGGTTATATTTTTCGTTGCCGGGGATGTAAAGCCTGTATATGTATTGACTGTTGGTGAAACAATCGAATCATAATTTCCTGTTATTTTGTCTGTTGCTACCAATGTGTAACCACTTCCAGATACATTCTGCTGGTAGTGATTTATGGTTATTTCATAGGTGAACTTGAAGTTACCGGCAATAAAACTGTAACCACCGTACTTGTCATAAGCATATGCGTGTGTGTAATACTCTCCATGTTCGTTATTGTGGCTGGATGTATAAGTATGGTAGCGGTAGTTATATACGGCTCCGTTTACCGTCCATGTGCCTTTTTCTCCTTTTGCGGTACTATCTGTTCTCCAATTCTTTATAAGGTCATCCTGTCCATTTGCTGCAGTCCAAATAGGAAACTGTACTCTGTCAATACCATCCCCATTATCCTGAACATAAACATATGTCCAAAATGCATCCTGTCCGTCCTGAACGTTTGTCAAGCGTGTAATTGTCGGTGCATTGGATTTCTTCCATACTGCATAAAATGTATTGTTGGAAGAAATATTTATTGTCTGTCCGACAACATAAGTAGGACTTGTGGCATTTGATGATGCACTCCATCCTAAAAGGGTATATCCTGCCCTTGCTGCACTTGGAAATGTTACGGTGGCATTACCCCACTTGGCATACAACCAAAGTTGTGCATCCCGGCTCGTTGTCAGATTTGCTACACTTGCATTGTTTGGGTAAGTATCTTTTGAGGAAGTATCTACGCTGCTTGCCCCTTTTCTTCCCTCTGCATAACCATTTGCGTTCCAGTGTGATATATAAGCCTGTTTGTTGGAACCAAACGCATTTTTCAAGTCCTGACTTCCATAGGTCATATAATATCCGATATTAAATACCGGACTGGATTGCCTTGTTTCACTACCTTTCACATTGTAAGTATCATAATGGTAAGCAAGACCTATTTTGTTATATCCATATGCTCTGCCTATATCAGAATAGGTATTTGCATAATATGGTGCATCAAACGTCCACCAATGGTAAGTAGTATCGTTTACGGTAATGTCGTTGTAATCAAGCCATCCTATGAATGGACAAGCTGCAGTAACCGAACCTTTTTCTGCTGTACCACCATTGCCATTAAAGGTTGCGGTGCAGTTCTTTACAAAGCCATTGCTGCGTAATGCGGTAGTTGTGTCATAAAGCATGGTCTGCGCTGCTGTACTACCGCCTGTTGCTCCGTTGCCGTTATAATTAATGGTATAAGAGTTCTGAACGTACTTTACTGCGATTGTGTCGTTGTGAAACTGACCATCCCAGCCATAATTTGTTAAACCGCATCCATTGGTATCTACTGCCAAGCTGCAGCTATTATCATCATACCCAACCATATACGTTTGATAGCCACCGGATGTATCTGCAGATTCTAAGTGATAGCCTGGCTTATTCAGTAAAAATGTAATTGGAAACACATACTGTCTTGCCGGAACATCTGCAGTTCCACTGTCATACATTGTTACATAACTATCTCCGTAGTAAGGCGGACAGTTTATGCCATATCCATTCGGGTAAAACTGATTGGTTCCCGGAATAGCCGGGTTCCATCCATTAAATGCACTTGCATCTGTAGATGCTGGTGCAATGGAAATACCTATTTCCGTACCCTCTATCAGATGCATATTGTAAGAAAGAAAGTAATTAACTCCATTCGGGCATCTGCTTCCTACAGATACATCTATCTGATATTTTCCGTAAACAGAACCATTCTGTACGGTTAAATAGAAGCAGCCACTTATATATTGATATATGGTTTGGGAAGAATAGGTTGCAATTCCGTAAGGTTCTGCGCATATAGCAATTTCTTCACTCTCTGTCTCTTCGCTTTCTTCCGTATCTTCGGTTTCTGTGCTTTCTGTATCTATAACCTCTGTTTCATCCTCGGTTTCAGTCTCGGTACTCTCTTCGATGCTGCTTTCCGGAATATCCTCTTTAATTTCCGTGTCTGTTGTCTCTTCTGTCTGCGGTTGCTCTGTTGTTTCTTCCGGAACATCTGCAGCATATACCATACCCTGAAATACGAACATAAAGCATATGCTCATAGCCAAAAAGCGGCATAGTATTTTTTTCATTCGAAATACCTCTTATTCATTCTCGATTCTTGTATGAAATACCAGACCACATTTCCATCTTCCGGCAGTAATACCATCTGCTGTTATTTTTCCTTTTGCGGTTACGATATTTCCATTTAAAAGGTCATTGGCACTTATCTTAAGTTCCTCTACATCATTAAGAGTTGTTGCAACGGTTACTTTGGATGCTTTACCACCGGTTTCTTCCATTTCTGTAGTTACTTCCGGACGTATAACAATTTTCTGACTTCCGGCAATATCACCCTCTACGCTGACAATGTATTCTCCGGCATAGGAAGAAGTATCATCTACTCTCCCCATGATGATTGTTCTTGGTATAATGATAACTGCCCGGCTGGATGCAGTCGCATATACGCTTACATCATTGTTTGCTTCATAAGTTGTAGTCTTGATAGTACCGGAATTTTCATACTCGGTCTTTTTATCCTGGGTAACATCCTCTCCGGCTGATAAATCGGTCGAACTGGATGGAGTAGAATCTACTAACTCTTTACCAAATACGGTTGTAGATGCCATTGTCATTATCAAAAGTGAAAGCACTGCTGCTTTAAAAACTGATTTTTTCATTGGTTTTTCCTCTCTATTTGTAATTTACGGTTATATTAAAATCACACGTTACGTTGTCTAATAACTTTCTATCTTCTAAGCCATAAAAGGTAACGATTAACTTTAAATTTGTTTTGCCTTTGCTTACATATCCTGCTGGATTAAAGTCTTTTTCTGTTCCAGGCGGTAATAAGTCCGTTTCATATACCAGATTGCCGGATTCATCATAAAAGCTGTATTTTTCATATAATCCAGTTCCGGCATAATTCGTTAATGGAATAGCTCCTTCGGTATCTGTAACGGTATATTCTCCGGCATAAACGTTTAGTTCTACGTTGTCGCTGACTTCTCCAAAAGAATCTATTAAATCATCCTCTCCGTCAGCTGGCATGAATGGGATTGGTTCATTATCATATTCTGTTACTTCCTCTTCGATTGCCGGTAAATCTTCTTTTGGTACGTCTGGCAGTTTCCGGCTTTTTCCGGAAAAAAAGATTAATGCTGCAGCTATTATTATTGCCGGAATCAGTAGGTAAAATATCGGAATCAGATACAGAAAGAAAAGATACTTTCTCTTGGCATATACAGCAACATATTTTCCACTTGGTTTTTTATGCCCGATAACTAACGTTGTCCTTGCCAGTATTTCATTTTTTCTGTAATCTGCGGCTATATAGCCTGTCAGCTTGCCTTTACAATCTTTTTCTTTTTTGAGGTATTCTCTGCTTACAGGAATATCGTTAAATGATGATAACTTGTCTCTCTCGGTCGGTAACTCTATATCCTCTAACTGGATAGCATCTATCTCTTCCTCTTCCGGAATTTCTACATCATCAGGCTTTATTACATAGTCTCTTAAGAAGAGTTTCTTTGCTTTATGCTTACTTATCCGGTGCATTTTTTATCTCCTTTTTCCACTTCTTTTCTACCGCTTTTCCGCTTCCTTTTCTGATACAGAAACTAACCTTTACCTCTCTTCTTTTTTGAGGTTCCTTATCTTTTTTTCTCCGGGACACCACATAAAGAATCAGCACAATTAAGACAACGATTATCAATAGTCCTACTCCTGCCATTATCACAATTTGTTTTACGGTAAGAGATTTATCCAGTTCGTAGGTAGCGGTAGCCTTTAAATCGTAGGTAAAATTGGTTTTGCTATCTACTTCTGTTTCTGCAGCATAAGTGGCACGATATTTTACATATTCCTGTGAAGCTGCGTATGTTGCTCTGGTATATGGTACAAAGTATTGCACGTTGGCTATTGCATCCCGGTAAGTCACTCCATCTACTTCGTAAGCATCACCTGACCACTGCGTAGACGTAATCCGGTGCGTATTGCTGTCTGCTCCAACCGACTGTAATAACTCTGCATAATGTCCTTCTAATGGATTGCTGCTGTTATAAATAGTTTCTCCCTGCCATACATATTCCCCGGAATCGTAGTGGTCAAAGGTTATGGTTATCTGTGTATTCAGCCATTCTCCGTTTGAAATTACCTCTTTTTTGGCTACTTTTCCTTGTAGCTGCAGCTTTTCTCCGTTCTCTCCGGTAACTGTAATTACCTTGCTGTCCGGAATGGCTGCTTCATCCAGGTAATCTACATAAGACGTATAATTCTTTACCTCTTCGGAATCATCCAGTACCGTACAATCATTTAACGTGTAGGTAACATTATCTTCTGTAATGGTCTGCTCCGGTGTATATTCTTCTGATACTGGTATCAGGTCAGAATCAACCTCTTTGGTAAGCACCTTTTTTTCTTTTTCCGGTGTTGTTTTCTCAATGTCATATGTAATACCGGAAAGATTGTATTTTCTTCCGTCCTCTTCGATTGTGTCCTTAAAGCCGGTATACTCTTCCTCTTTATTCTTTGAGGTATACTCATGCTCTTTTGTAACTTCCGGCTCCGCAGCGTAAACTTTGTTTGGTGTGGAAGCTGCCAGCATAACAAACATCAAAAGAAAAATACCTATTCTGCTTCTCTTTCCTTTTTTCCGGCTTAAAATTAATGCTGCTATCACTGCTCCTGACCCTGCAAAAATCAAAAGCCATAATAGTATGTTATTTGTATCTCCGGTCTTAAGGTGCATCTTTGTGTTTATCGTTCCTGGTGTTTCCTTTTCCGGTGTCGGCTTAGTCATGGATGTTACAATTCCACCAACCCTTTTATCCTTCATCACGAACTGTTGCATATCTGCAGTCTCTATGATTTCGATTTCCATATCCTTTGCCCGAATATAACCATTCGGTACTTCTTTTTCATGCAGCGTATACGTTCCTTTTGCTATCGCATACAGTGAATGTGGCTTTCCGTCCGTAGTCCATTCATCCACTACCTTTTTATCTGCATCTATAAGCTGCAACGTGGCTCCAGGTAAACTCTTCTCTGTTTTGGCATCTATCTTTTCGATTTCTGCCTGTATCGGGTCATCCTTCATCACAAACCTTTGTATATCTGCAGTTTCTTTGATTTCTATTTCCATATCTTCTGCACATACATAGCCATCCGGTACTTCCTTTTCATGCAGCGTATACGTTCCTTTTGCTATCGCATACAGTGAATGTGGCTTTCCGTCCGTAGTCCATTCATCCACTACCTTTTTATCTGCATCTATAAGCTGCAACGTGGCTCCAGGTAAACTCTTCTCTGTTTTGGCATCTATCTTTTCGATTTCTGCCTGTATCGGGTCATCCTTCATCACAAACCTTTGTATATCTGCAGTTTCTTTGATTTCTATTTCCATATCTTCTGCACATACATAGCCATCCGGTACTTCCTTTTCATGCAGCGTATACGTTCCTTTTGCTATCGCATACAATGGATGCGGTTTACCGTCCGTAGTCCATTCATCCACTACCTTTTTATCTGCATCTATAAGCTGCAGCGTGGCTCCAGGTAAACTCTTCTCTGTCTTAGCATCTATCTTTTCGATTTCTGCCTGTATTGGTACGTCCTTCATCACGAATGGAGTTTCTATGATGCCACCCTCATAGTTGATTTCTATATCATCAGCCTTTAGATAACCGTCCGGTACTTTTTCTTCATGTAAGATGTACGTTCCCGGCTTACTTATGTAGCTGATTTTGTGGCTTTCTTCATCTGTTGTAGTCCATTCCTCAATAATATTTCCATCTGCATCTATAAGCTGCAGCGTAGCTCCCGGCAATGTCTTTTCCGTTTCACTGTCTATTTTCTGAATGAAAATGTTATTTGGTTCATCTTCTACTTCCAGTGTTGCAATTACAACTGGTGTAACTGCATCCGCATATTCTACTGATACCTTGTGTTCTTCCGTATCGAGCTTGTAGCCATCCGGTGTCTCTTTCTCTTTTACGGTATAGTTTCCAAGGTAAAGCTCCTTTGATAATGCGGTTCCGGTATCATCCGTTGTTACCGTATCTATTAATTCACCTGACGTATTCCGGATGGTATTATCTCCGGTCTTTATATCTCCGTCAGCGTATATCTCATATACTGCGCCCTCTACTGGTTCTGCTGTTTCAGAATCGGTCTTTACTATCTTGATTTTTCCTTTTGCTGGTGTATTTGCGTACTGTATCGTAAAAGGTTGGCTCCAATCGTGACCACTTGTTATATCAAACTTCATCCTCTGACCTTTTAAGTAGCCATCCGGTGCATTTACTTCTTCCAGGTAGTAAGTACCTATCTGCAGCTTCTCCGGAAGTGTAAATGTTCCGGATTCATCTGTTGCAAATTCATCTATATACTGTGTGGTAGGATAACGGCTTGCAACCATCTTGATTTGTTTTCCCTGTGCATCATACAGATGGAATGATGTATTTGCGATTGGGATGACTTGTCCGGTTTCTGCATCCGTTTTTTCTACCCTTAATGCTGATATAATGTCCTTATCCTCTAATATCCATTGATATTTATAGGACTGCTTATCTAATACTACGGTCATTGGCTGGATTGGCATATATCCCGCCGGAGTATTTAACTCTGTGATAAGATATGTGTCTCTTGGAAACATTCCTCTGCTGTTTCTTGTAACAACACTGGATGCATCCACCTTTACGGTTCCATTCGTAGTATTTACTTTCGAATAAATCTTATCGGTAACAGAATCTATATATCCGTTTTCATTTGTGACCATATACCACTTCTGATTTGTAGTAAGTGACTGGATGGAGAAGATAACTCCCTTTAATGGAATCTTCTTCGTATTCTCGGTATCTACAGAATCCGTTCCAAACTTTGATAACTCTATGTCAGACCGGATTACCTTTTCATAAGATACCCGGCTTGCGGTTACTACGGCTGTACTGGAATCTTTGAAGTTCAACTCCACAATATAGGTGGAAGTATCAAGGTTATATCCATCACTCGGCTGGATTTCTTTGATAGCATACGAACCACCCGGATATAAGCCATTCCATACAATCTGTCCGTTTGCATCCGTGGCAGCGTTTCCGATTACCTGTCCTGCCGTATATACGATTTCACCATTTGCCCGGACAATATTAGTGGATGCGGATAACTGATATACTGCGCCCTGCAGCGTTGCGGAACCCTGTGCAGTTCCGGTTTCACTGTCTCTTTTCGTAAGTGTTATCTGTCCACTTGGTTCATAGTTCACAACATCCAGTGTTTTTGTGGCTCCCGGCTCAATGGTGACTGTATATTCATTATTCGGGTCTAAGAGGTAGCCAGTTCCGCTTACGCTGTTTGGTGTCTGAACTTCTGTCACTTTATAATCTCCGGAAAGAATGTTTTCCAGTAACAGGGAACCATTGGTTACGGTTACTATCTGGTCATAGGTATTTCCATCATTTAATGCCTGAACCCGGAATTTTGCACCATCTACCAATTCGCCAAGTCCGTTATACTTATTGATTTGCAGATTTCCTACATCCAGCCAGTCTACCGCAAGACTTGTAGTTCCAAGAGGGTCAGTTACCGATTCCCAACTACCTGCAGTCTGATATGTAGGGTCTGTTTTCCATATCAAAGCATTAAATTTTTTCACTGAACCGCCAATTGTTCCGGTTGACCAGTCCACATTTACCGTAAGTGGAGCTTCCAAGTGAAAAGTTGTTCCACCATTTAAGGTGACGTTTCCGGTATAGATTCCCCCATCATTGGTAACTGCCTTTACCCCATCCTGCAGCGTAAAAGAAAGTGTATTTCCAGACCATCCATTGATGGTTATATCATCTGTCTTTTGAATATCTCCACTCCGGTATGCTTTTACAGAATCCGTAGAAAATGATATTTTGGAATCTGGGATGCTGTTTGCACTACAATAGTCCATGAAATCTTTTAATCCCATATTTATGTAATAACTGTTATTTACATTTGCCGGAGAATTATAAAAGTAATGACTTAAAGCAAGGGATGTAATAACAATTCCCTTGTTTTCATTTCCATCAAAACCACTCCATTGTGCTTGTCCCTGCCAGCCATAATATAAGATTCTTCTTACATTTTCATCTTCATAAACAGCACTTGTATATGTTGTTCCTGTTGTCGGTGCAGTTACTCCATGCTGCATACAAAAAGCCGGTTGTCCATCAATGGTAAAGTGTGCTACCGTTGTATTTTTATATTTCACACCACCGTAATACTGTGTACCACCCGCTGCTTTTGTGAACGTTTCCAGTACCACATCTGACATACCATCATCTGATAATGTGACTGGTGCGCCTGTTGGTGCAGCCTGTGCATCCGGCTCTGCTTCGGTGCTTTGCTCGGTACTTTCTTCTACGTTTTCGGTAGAAGTTATTTCCGTGTTTTGCCCTGTATTTTCAGGTTCTTCTGTGCTTTGTTCCAGGTCATTTTCATTCGTATCTTCCGAAGTTGTCACTTCCTCAATATTTTCTGTTGTAGCTGCGTAAGTAGTCATTTGAGGTGTGAAGATGGAAAATAACATCAAAAAGGCAAGGAACAATGCAATTCCTTTTTTACTCATTGCTCATGTTTCCTCTCTACTTATTTTTTCATCCTCATTTTGGGCGCAAAAAAACGCCAGGAATGGAAAAATTATCCATATCCTGACGGTAAAGGGTCTCCACGAACTTTATATAATTTTGTAACACAAAAAAAGCAGCTAGTTACGCTCTGCTCTGCTCTGCTCTGCTCTGCTCTGCTCTGCTCTGCTCTGCTCTGCTCT
>OLSD01001887.1_pt1 | contig 15963 bp, 11 predicted proteins | sample 1672211 | NCBI WGS metagenome assembly OLSD01 (sample SAMEA3136659, study PRJEB25190) | human gut metagenome | reverse complement strand
TTGCTGTTTTGCTTCGCAAGTTTGGATTCCAAGCAAGAGAATCTTCTAATACAAAAATCTTTTTCAATGCGTCTAAATATGAAGTTATGGTAAGACGGTTTGCTGAAACAGTGTCATTGCTCTCAATATCAGCACAAATAGTGTTGACAGATATTTGTGCACATTGATTTCTTGCTATAGAACGAAGAACTCTTTTGGTTCGCTCTGCGTCGCGACGAACATTGTCAACACGGGATACGTCATTGTTGACAACTGCCTCGTAATATCTGTACGCCATGTCCAATGCCACCTCTTTATTTATTGTAGTAGCTCTTGGCCAACCTCCACGACAGATCAGCCATGCTATAGAGTCTATATTAAGATTGTTAGTTCCGAAAACATCAACATCTGGCTTAATGAACAAATCATTCAAGCTGACTTCGCCAGTAGATTCCCCAGATTCATAAAGACTCATCGTTCTCATTGTCAGCCATGCAAACCTACCTGTGCCGGAATGGTGTATTTTGTCCGTGTCGGCAGGAACGGCAGAGCCGGTAAATATAAACTGACCTTCTTCATCTCTGTGATCAACTTCAAAACGTGCTGCATCCCACAATTGTGGAGCAAGCTGCCATTCGTCAATCAAGCGTGGCGTCGCACCAGCAAGAAGTTTCTTAGGAGACAGACTTGCCAATTCTATGTTTTGATCCATATATTCAGGGTCGTCCATATATACGACACTTTTAGCCTGTTGTTCGGCTGTTGTGGTTTTGCCACACCATTTTGGCCCTTGTATCAGAACTGCGCCAACTCCCATAAGCCTGCGACTTAACATTTTATCAGCAATACGAGGTCTATATTGTTTCATTTGCTTTGTCTATTATGATTACCGAAGCAAAGTTACTAAAAATCCATTGAAAATGAATGGTTTTAACAAGTTATTATACCAAATATCCCAAATCTGTTATACCAAATATCCCAAATCTGTTATACCAAATATCCCAAAACTATTATACCAAATATTCTAAATATGGGGATAACAAAATAGAATAATATATATAGGAATATACAAATATCGGTAAAGCAAAGAGCAATCTTGTAAACGAGACAGGCAACAATCAGATTTCCTTATATTTTATTTTGTCATTTCTGAGATTTCTTCAAGTGGTATCTTCGTTATATTGGAGATCATTTCTATAGACATTCCATTGTCTGACATAGCCTTTACCATAGAGCGTATTTGCTCTTTTTGCTCAGCAATGGTCTTGTCCTTTTGCATAAGGGCAGTATCCCTGTTCTCTATAGCCGAGAAGAATTCGTCCTCCACGTTCATGTCCTGGCGCACGGAGATAAGAGTCTTTGCTATGCGCTCGTCCTCCATAAGGTATTTGAATACAGAGTCGTATATCGGATTAGCAATGCTTACCATCATAGGCTTGGTGTTTTGTTGTTTTCTGCAGACACTTTGCCGACGGGTGCAATGAGGGTTTACTCTCAATTTGCCGGGTGCAGCTAAGTGTTATGCAAATATACATGTATTTTCTATAAAGTCCAAAGCATCAGGTGTAATAATTCTCTGTCAAGCAGGAAAAACATGTGCCGTTCGCCATGTTGTAGTAGTCATTCGGAGCTTGAACATCTTTATTATAAATAAGGAATAACCTTTTAATATACCTTTATGCCCAAAGAAAAGCACTTCAATGCTTGGCGGAATCAAAAGCCGACCTCTGTCTTGTCCACTCAGCCCCTACCTAATCCAGTAGTTTTCGCCCTGACGCATAACGATTTATGGGGTATCGTGCGTGGAATTAGGGCTTTATCAGTTAACTTTGTAAGGAAATTATTAACTGATAAAACATTTACTGAAATGAAAAAACTCCTACAATTACTATGCCTTATGCTGCTCAGCATCGCTGCAAGCGTATCCGCAGCGGCGAAGGCTACGGCATCGACGACCGAAGACGCCAGACTGCTGGCACAGCGCTATCTTGCAGCCAGGAAGGGCGCAGCCGTATCGGCCGACGGAGTGCTCACTGCCGCCTCTACAGCCGACGGCGGCGGGATAATGCGCAGCCGCAATGTGGCTAAGGCTGACTTCCTGGCGTATAACGCTGCGGAGGGCGGCTTCGTGCTCATGGCGCAGAACGGCGGCGAACAGCGTGTGATAGGCTATGGCGTGGAGGGCAGCCTCTCGTTCGACAACATGCCCGAGGCGATGGCGGAATGGATGAACGAATACCGCAAGGCGCTCGCATCTGCCTCCTCTGCCGCAGGTCCTGCCCGTGCCAATACCTACCCCGAACCAACGGTGGCTCCCGTTTCTCCGCTGATTTCCACCAAGTGGGGGCAGAACGAACCATTCAACCTACGCTGTCCGAAATACAACGGCGAACTGCTGGTGGCAGGATGCACCGCCGTGGCGATGGCGCAGATACTGAACTACTACAAGTCGGACAATACCGGCTACGACCTGCTGGAATACGTGAACGAGGGAGCCGGCGGGAAGGAACTCTCCGTGGACTTCACCAAGATAAAATACGACTGGGCTAACATGCTCGATGTGTATGAGGAAGGGAAATACACCGACGAGCAGGCAGACGCCGTGGCAAAGCTGATGTTCGAGGCCGGCGTTTCGTGCAAGGCAAAATACGATATCAGTGTAGGCATCAACTATTCAAAGAAGAGCACCAGTGCAGCCATACCTTTCGTGGGCTTCGACCGCTACTACAACTACAACTGCGAGCTGTATTACCGCAACTGGACCCCCACAAACACATGGATGAAGGTGATACAAGACGAGCTGACCGCCGGCAGACCGATTCTCTATTCCGGTGCGAACTCAACCGACGCCCATGCCTTCGTGTTGGACGGCATCGACGAGGAGAACAACGTGCATATCAACTGGGGATGGAACGGCGACGGCGACGGATATTATGACGTGACGTTCTGCCATGCGCCGGACTACAGTAAAGGCTTCTTCAAGAATCAGATGATGCTTGCGGGCCTGCGCCCGAGAACGGAAGCCGAAGGAACCTACAAGGAGCAGCTGAAGCATGTGGGCTACAACTACTGTGGGAATTACAGAGGCCGTATATATTACCAAGGTGTGACGGGCAATGCCTACAAATCTTCCACTAAGTATTTGATGACGATGTGTCTTACGCAGAATGGCGAAATACGTTACTTGAATAGGACCAGTGATTTGAGGCCATGTTCTTTCCCTGCATATACGGCATACGCATCGTATTATGCAGAAGGACCATGGGGGGATAAAGACGGAAATACTCCTGATTATGACACCGGCGTCAAAATAGCGGACGGCGAATACGTAATCGACGTGGCATGCCGCCCCGAAGGCAGCAGCGGGCCATGGACAGTATTGCCGGCGCGCAAGTGTGTCGAGGCAAGGATGGTGGTAAAAGACGGGAAAGCCACATGTTACAGCAATGAAACATCTCGCGACAATGTTAACCGTGAAGAGCCTCAGGCCACTATCCTCGACATCGTGCCGGCGGCGGAACTGATAGGCAAGTCGCCCCTTTACCTGACGGTGACGGCAAAAAGCGATGGAGACAGGATAGACCTTACAAACGGTTTCCGTTTCATCCTCACCAACAAGGCAACAGGCAAAGTCTACAAGCAGACCAGATATTCTAATATATATCCGCTTGGCTGCGAGTTTGACGCTAATTACATGGGGCTTACGGAAACCAAGACTTTCGGTGTCTTGGCAATAGATGACGAAAAGTTTACTATCCCCGAGGGCGAATATTCGGTGTCGGTTGAGTCTGATGGACTCGGGTATGTGAAATATTCCCTTGCCAAAGACTTCACAATTACCGTAGGTCCGCGGGTGGACTACCCTATACTCGATGCGCACATTGACTTGAAGCCGGAGGACTCAAACTACCGTTGGGGTTCGGAAGTATGGATAAGCAATCCGGCAGCAGACTGTGCCGGCAACAAGGTGGATGACGTGGTAACCATGAGCGTATATGTGCGCCCTGTGGGCGGCGGCGAAGAGATGCGCCTGTGCTCGTTCGGCGAAGTGGCTGTGCCGTCAACAAGCAAGAGCAGCTTCTTCCTGCAGAACAGTCTCTATCCTCTCCAGGGCGAATACGAAATCTACATGCGCTACACCATCCCCGGCGGTGAGCGCGGAATACTGAACCCCTGCGAGAAATCAAGAATCAACATCGTGCCAAACGAACAGGACTGGATGTACGTGCCGAAGCTGACCACCACGCTGCCCACCCTCTACTCAAGCGAGAACCTGCCCAAGGGAACGGAGCAGACTATCAGCGTGCCGCTGACGAACACTGGCGAGAATGATTTCAAGGGCACATACACGGCTACCTTCTACTGCAAGGAGACGGGCGACTTCATCGAAAAGACCTTTGAAGGCGTGAGTCTGAAGAAGGGCGAGAGCACCACAGTGGAGGTGCCCGTCACGTTCAAGGGCGACGGATGGTATGAGATGCAGTTCTTCGCCAAGCAAAACCCGGGCTACAATATGATGACCTTCAACACGTTTGTCACCGATGCCGGCCGCCGTCCGCTTCACACGTATGTCGGCGTAGGCACCACGGCAGTGGAGAGTGCAACAATCCCGAACGTCCATGTATACCCCAACCCTGCTACGGAATGGATTAGTCTCTCGGGAATAGAGAAGCCCACGGAGATAACGGTTTATTCAATGGGCGGAACCAAGGCTGCCGCTTATACCGTGCTGCCGGGCGGGCGAACCGACGTCAGCCGTCTGCCGGCCGGTCTCTATCTCGTTTCCACCCCACACGGAGTGAGCAAGCTGATAAAGAAATAATCCATATTCAAGAAATATAATACTGCGGATAAGATATATTATCTGCAGTATTTTATTTTATCAAAAACTATGTTTCTCTAATTCTTGATAAAAACTCTTTCCCATAATATATACTATAAGAACAAAGAGGAAAGGCAAATATCGTGTCTGCTGTTTCTTATCCCCTGTATCCGATATCCTTCAGCCTGTGTTGCACCCACAGGAAGGCAGGGATGAGGAAGAAGTCGGCCATGACCCACGCCACGGGGTCGCCGAAACAAACTCCCGTCCAGGCCAGGGCAGGGACGAGCCAGATGCTCACGCCGCAGCGGGCTATCATCTCCATCACGCCGCTCAGCATCGAGAGGTTGCTGTAGCCGAGTCCCTGGATGGAATAGCGCAGGATGGTGAGTACGCCGAGAACCGGATAGAAATAGTTGGCTATGCGCATGAACTCTGCCGCATGCTCCACCACCACTTCCTCGCCGCTGTCGACGAAGAGGCGCATCATCCAGTCGGCAAAGGGATAGATTATGGCCAGCGTGAACACGAAATAGATGAGCATCAGGCAGAGGGCATCCTTCACGCCGTGTGTGACGCGGTCCATGCGCTGCGCCCCCAGGTTCTGTCCGCAGTATGTGGCCATCGCCACGCCGATATTCTCGAACACGCAGGTGAAGAGGTATTTGATGCGGAGCGAGGCGGTGAATGCCGCCACGCAGGTGGTGCCGAGGGCGTTGTTGGCGCTCTGGAGCATTATCAGTCCGATGCCCGTGATGGAAAACTGCAGTCCCATGGGCACGCCGTTGTTCAGCAGGATGCTCGTGCGCTTGTTGTCGAAGCGGCGCTCGTCGCCCTGTGGGATGAGGATGCGCATGTGGCGGCGGATATACCATAAGCAGAGACCTACGGACACGGCCTGCGAAAGCAGCGTGGCAAGGCCCGCCCCGCCCACTCCCATGCCGCAGCCGAGAATCAGCACCACATCGAGCAGGATGTTCACGGCGGCAGAGATGATGAGGAAATAGAACGGCTGGCGCGAGTTGCCCAGCGCGCGGATCTGTCCGGCAAAGAGGTTGAAGCCGAACGTGAGCGGTATCGCCGCAAACTGCAGCATGAGGAATGTGTAGGAATCCTGGTATATGTCATCGGGCGTGTTGACGAGATGCAGAATCCTGTGGCACAGCATCAGCGACACCAGCGTGACTACCGTGGCTATCACTGCCGATATCCTCACGGCATTCGCCACGTAGAGGCGCATCTTGCTGTATTCCTTCGCCCCGAACGCCTGTGCCACCGGTATGGCGAAGCCTGCGCTCGCCCCGTTGCAGAAACCCATCACGAGGAACATCACCGAAGCCGACGCGCCCACCGCTGCCAGTGCGCCGACGCCTATCCAGCGGCCCACGATGGCTGCATCGATGATGAGATACATCTGCTGCAGGATGTAGCCCAACACAAGCGGTATGGCAAACTTCACGATGTTACGCATCGGCGACCCTGTGGTCATGTCGCCCGCGGCAACGGCCCTCACTTCCTGCGAAGCCGTCTGCCCTTTAATGTCTTCTGTCTTCATTTTACTTCTGAATTCTTTTGTTATCCTTTGTTATCCTTGTTTCCTGTAAAACCTGTTCTTCTTGGCTGTCTGTTTTATCTTATGCAAAGATAATGCAAATCGAATGCAGAACAACAAGCTCGCTTGATTGTTCTGCTGAGATGCAGCTTATCTTATGCAAAGGTATATATTTTGGAATAAACACGGGCAACATTACAATAACTTATTGCATATTTTCCTGTCACCCCGTCTGCTTCCCGGAAAGCACAATTCTCCTTGTCAACTCGTATCTTGTCAACTGGTCAACTTAAAAAAAACTTTTTTTCTTTTTTTACCCTCACACCCTCACTTTCCGGCTGAAACGCCCTGTTTATCGGGGTTTCAGTGGTGAGGGTAAGTGTGAGGGTAAGGTTCTTGCCCTCACCACCCTCACACCCTCATTTCCCGGCAGGAAGCATCCTGCTTGTAGGGGATTCTATGGATAAGTGTGGATGAAAGCTATGGTTTATCGGGAGTATAGCTATGAGATACTGTCAGTATACCTATGCTGCACCTTTGGTACCAGGGTGCTGCACTTTTCTGGTACCGTTTTTTCAATTTGTTTACAAGGCAATATCCGGGAGGGAAACAGCAATAATTTCATATATAAACAGGGTTATTCCCCTTGGAACCGCGGATGACTGGATCATCCATGAAACGGAAATCGGGGAAACAACGTCCGGCAGACGGACACTGTTTCCCCGATTCTACAATATGTTCAGGGGATTTGTCAGAGCATGATCTTGTGGACCTCGGTGATGCCGTTCATCAGTTCCACGCTGATAATATAGATTCCCTTTGTGCAACCGGAAACGCTGATCTGCTTCTGACATTCGTTCCGGCGGATGAGCTTGCCCTGCACGTCGTGGAGTTCCATGGAGACGATTCCCTCGCTGCTCCTTGCCGAAAGGATGCCGCCGCTGATGCTGATGTCAACAAGCTGCTTGGGCGTTTCGAGCGTGGCATCGTTGATGCCGGCAATCTCGCCCTCTGTCAGCCCCTGGAAGAACAGGGATACGGGGATTTCGCCCTTACCGCCGTTGAACTTGGCTGTAGGCACGCTGATCTTCACCTTGTGCTTGCCGGCCTTTACTGCGCCGAGGATGATGATGCGGTTGTCTATTACATCGCCCGGACACCAGTTGCTGAACGACTGCCATACTAAATCAGACTTCTTCTTCCGTCCATAGATGCCGTTTGGCTGGGTGTTGTACTGGCGGAACGGTTCGCAGCTCGTGCGGCCCGGCTTGTAGCTGAGCACGAGTTCGTCATCATAATATATATAATGTATACGGCGGTTGTATTCCTCGCCGCCGGAGTTGGCGCCATGATTGGAGGTGACGAGCACGAGCTGGCCGCTCGCCACGTCCTTGGGCACTTCAAACTCGTAGGTCTTCTCCGTCTTGCCCACCTCGTCTGTGGCTTTCTCGTCGTAGTTGTTGAGGTTGTGGCCGATGTATTCCGGATTCTTGATGACGATAGGCACGAGCACGTCCTTGTCGGTTTCCACGCCCTTGTTCTGTGGGAGGGAAGATAACTTGAGGGTGCCGAGGAACACGTCGCTCCTGCCGGCGCAGCTGGTAATCTGCTCATTGGCGGCATATGGCACGCCGAACAGCTCGAACTCCACCCACAGGTCGTATTTGCTGCGCAGTTCGCTGTCGCGGAGGATATAGCTCAGGTATGGCACGTTGTAGAAATATGGCACTACGTCCGGCTTCACGTTCTTGTCCATGAACGGAGTGATGAAGCGCCCTATCTCTATGCGCTGCACGTTGGTCTCGGGATGATTGTAGTCGATGGAATAAGTCTCCTGACCTTTGGGCACGAGGGCTATGTTTACATTGCCGATGCGGTCGTAGTTGTCGCAGCATGCCTGCACGGCGACGTGCATCTGAAGGCTGTCGCCGATTTGGTTCAGCTGTTCGTCGGTAAGCTTCACGGCATAGTGTGAGGTGGTGTGGCGGAGGATTCCGTCGAGCGTAGGATCGTCGGGCAGGTCCTTCACAAGATAACCGTCGTAAAACCTCGCGGCATTGAATACTGTAATCGTGTCTCGTGTCTGTGTCTGCGCAATGGCACTTGGTGCTGCTGAAATGAATGCAAGTGCCATAATGGTACGCAAAGTTGTAAATTTTCTCATAAAAAGTTGAATTTTACATATTATATCTTACATCAATACTTTGATGCAAAGTTACACGTATAATTTATATCTGTGAAGGATTTCCTGAATTATTTGTGTTAAATGTGACAAATCTGCCATATTTTTATAAATGTATGCAACTGATATATGACAAGATGTCACACTGTTATGGCAGATTTCCGTTTGGCATACGCTTTGCGACTTGAATGACGGATTGCGAAAGCAACCGGAGAATTAATTAACATCGAAATAAAAAATAAAAAAATATACAATTATGGGAAAGATTATTGGAATCGACTTAGGTACAACTAACAGTTGTGTTGCAGTGTTCGAAGGTAACGAACCAGTGGTAATCGCCAACAGCGAGGGCAAGCGTACTACACCTTCTGTAGTGGGCTTCGTGAAGGACGGTGAGCGTAAAATCGGTGACCCGGCCAAGCGTCAGGCTATCACTAACCCGAAGAACACGGTATATTCTATCAAGCGTTTCATGGGTGAGACGTACGCACAGTGTGAGAAGGAGACGGGACGTGTTCCGTTCACTGTGGTAAACGAGGGCGGCTACCCACGCGTTGATATCGAAGGACGCAAATATACTCCGCAGGAAATCTCTGCAATGGTGCTGCAGAAGATGAAGAAGACCGCTGAGGACTACCTCGGACAGGAGGTTACAGACGCTGTCATCACCGTGCCGGCATACTTCTCTGACTCTCAGCGTCAGGCTACGAAGGAGGCTGGACAGATTGCAGGTCTGAACGTTCGCCGTATCGTGAACGAGCCTACTGCCGCTGCTCTTGCATACGGAGTGGACAAGGCCAATAAGGACATGAAGATTGCCGTGTTCGACCTTGGTGGTGGTACTTTCGATATCTCTATCCTTGAGTTCGGCGGCGGTGTGTTCGAGGTGCTCTCTACTAATGGTGATACTCACCTTGGTGGTGATGACTTCGACCAGGTTATCATCGACTGGCTGGTTAACGGCTTCAAGGCTGACGAGGGCATCGACCTCTCTAAGGACCCGATGGCTATGCAGCGCTTGAAGGAGGCTGCCGAGAAGGCTAAGATTGAGTTGTCAAGCTCTACTTCCACTGAAATCAACCTGCCTTATATCACTGCCGAGGGCGGTGTGCCAAAGCACTTGGTAAAGACTCTTACTCGTTCACAGTTCGAGCAGCTTGCCCACAGCCTGATTCAGGCTTGCTTGGTTCCATGCCAGAACGCTATCCGCGACGCCAAGCTCCAGACTTCGGATATCGACGAGGTTATCCTGGTGGGTGGTTCAAGCCGTATCCCTGCCGTTCAGACTCTCGTCAAGAACTACTTCGGCAAGGAGCCTTCTAAGGGTGTGAACCCTGATGAGGTGGTTGCCGTAGGTGCTGCTATCCAGGGTGCCATCCTGAACAAGGAAGAGGGCGTAGGCGACATCGTATTGCTCGACGTTACTCCACTGACTCTCGGTATCGAGACCATGGGTGGCGTGATGACAAAGCTTATCGATGCCAACACCACTATCCCTTGCAAGAAGAGCGAGGTGTTCTCTACAGCTGCCGACAACCAGACTGAGGTTACCATCCATGTTCTGCAGGGTGAGCGCCCGATGGCTGCACAGAACAAGAGCATCGGTCAGTTCAACCTGACTGGTATCGCTCCGGCTCGTCGTGGTGTTCCGCAGATTGAGGTTACATTCGATATCGATGCCAACGGTATCTTGAACGTTTCGGCAAAGGACAAGGCTACAGGCAAGGAGCAGAGCATCCGTATCGAGGCTTCTTCAGGCTTGAGCGAGGACGAAATCAACCGTATGAAGGCTGAGGCTGAGGCTAACGCTGCTGCCGACAAGGCTGAGCGCGAGAAGATCGACAAGATGAATCAGGCTGACTCTATGATCTTCACCACCGAGAACTTCCTGAAGGACAACGGTGACAAGATTCCAGCAGACAAGAAGCCAGGTATCGAGCAGGCTCTCCAGCAGTTGAAGGACGCTCACAAGAGTGGCGACGTCGCAGCCATCGACTCTGCCATCAACAACCTCAACACCGTTATGCAGGCTGCTTCCCAGCAGATGTATCAGGGTGCGCAGGGTGCTCAGCCAGGTGCTGACGCCGGTGCCGGCTTCAACGGCCAGCAGGCTGGCGGTGCCCAGAACAACGCAGGCAACAACAATGCTGCCGACGATGTTCAGGACGCTGACTTCGAGGAGGTTAAGTAAAGTAGATAAAATAAGGCTAAAATAAGAAATCGTATGAAAGCCGTGTAACTCAATGAGTTGCACGGCTTTTTCTGCTTCTTAACAATTCTAAATAAATTTGGTCAGCTCAGAAATCTGTATATATTTGCCACAGGACTTAAACGTCTATAAGGTCGGACTTATTGATACTTAAGCGTCTATTCCGTTAATAACTGTAAGTAAATGGGTAAAATATAAACAGAATATGGGTAAGGCTAAATTTCAAATAGAACGTAGGTGTGAGGTGTGTGAAAATCCATTTTTCGCAAAGACTCTGGAATCTCGCTACTGCTCGGAGAATTGTGGACAAGTGGCGTATACTCGACGCAAGCGTGAGGCTAAGAAGCCGAAAAAGCTTCAAGAAATAACAGAACAAATAGATGATGACAGAGACTACATCACGGTTCCTGAGGCCGTAGCGATATACTCTGTGAGCAGAACTTCACTCTACCAATACATCCATGACGGAATTATTCCGTCTATCAATTTAGGGGTACGACCACCGTAGGCAATGTGGTGATCGGTTCGGCACGAAGCAAGGAAACACTGGAATGGCTATCCTCCGACATATTCGGTAAGGTAGTACAACTGAAGAAAGGTGTGACCATAGACAGAGACAAGATGGGCATTAATCTAAATGAGAATAAGGACAGTCTTGTGCCAGCTAGTAAAATCTCGGATATGCCGACAGGATGGATCTGCTGACAGACCGCAAGAGACTTTGTGGCGACCAAGACCTGCATGAATGGCAGTATGAACATACAGGAGAGCGACGAGTTCAAGACCAGTAAGTCCTATTGCTAGACCGACTTCAATATGGCAGACATCAAAAAGGAGGAAAGTGAGTATATGCCAATGCCCAAGTTCTACACTTTCAAGAGCCGTGATGAGCGTGAGTGCATCCTCTATAAAAACTTCGTGCAGGTCGGTGAGGACGTGAAAGCCATGATAGCGGAGATATTCAATAAAAAGAATGCCAAGTGACAAGCCAATGACACTCCAAATGCAAAACAAAAACAACAACCATGACGAAAAAGATAAGAACATATATTACCCTAATGCTCTTGTTCCTGTGTCAAAGTATTGTGGCACAGAACAAAACACCCACAACCGATAGCCCAAGCCAAACCGACTTTGGCATTTTTGCTTTGCCACCCTTTGAGCGAGCGGTGCGCTGCATCAAGTATTATGAGGGATGGCACGACATTAAGCGCAACTTTCCCTATATCGGATGGGAACATCGGATATTGCCACATGAGAAGTTCAAGAAGAACCTCACTTATCAGCAAGCCAACTCCCTGCTGCGCTCAGATCTCACCAAGTTATGCGCCATGTTCCGCAAGTATGGCAAGGACTCATTAATCCTTGCCGTACTTGCCTATAATGTCGGCCCCTACAAGATATTAGGGAACAAAAGATTTCCGAAGAGCCGACTCTTGCAGAAAATAGAGCAAGGCGAAAGAAACATACGTAGGGAGTATCTTGACTTTTGCAGATGGAAAGGAAAATACATTGCTTTCATCAAGAGACGACGACAGATGGAACTGCTGTTGCTATATTAGTTATCGACCAGATGCAAATCACAGTCAATATAGCAAAAATACGCATGTTTGTAATAAAAATGCGACAAACGTAATAAAAAAACGTAAATATACGTCCATTGCAAGGTGGAAATTCGTAAATCTGGAAAAAAAATCATATTTTTGCAAAGCAAAAAATGTAAATAAACAGAAAAATGGCTACAGCTGATCAAATATTATCTCTGATACGAAATCATCTGAATAACGATGATACGCAATTCAGAAAGGTTGCCCTGCAGATTTCCGCTGTGGAGGCAAGGAGTGGTCATGCCATAGTAGCACGTACCATACAAGAATTGCTCAACCAAAAGAAAACATCCTTGGGTACGGTACGTTTGGTGTCTAAAAACAAGGATATAGATGACTTGCTGCTGCAAGTAGATACCTATGATGACATGACAAGTCTGGTACTCGGTCAGGAGTTGAAAGAGAAACTGGACAGAGTCATCAAAGAGTATCTAAAGAAAGAAACCCTAAATAAGTACGGATTGGCTAATCGCCGAAAGCTCCTATTGTATGGAGCTTCGGGAACCGGAAAGACGATGACAGCCAGTGCTCTGGCAAAAGAATTCAATTTGCCATTCTTTGTTGTGCGAACAGAAAAAGTTGTGACCAAGTTCATGGGAGAAACAGGTCAGAAGCTAGGTAGAATCTTTGATTTTATCAACGAAGTACCAGCTGTATATCTGTTTGACGAATTTGACGCCATCGGTTCTCAGCGAGGAATGGACAACGAAGTTGGCGAACAACGAAGAATACTCAATACGTTCCTACAGTTATTGGAGCGAGATGATTCTGACAGTTTTATCATAGCTGCCACCAATAGCATAGGATCAATAGATAAAGCTATGTTTAGGCGATTTGATGATGTCATAGAGTATAAATTGCCAGATAGAGAACAGCGATTAGCATTGCTGCGTGAATATCTCTATACGGCAAAGGACTTGGATTTCTCATCTACAGAACCATTGTTTGATGGCATGAGCCATGCTGAAATCAAGATGGTTTGTTCAGACATATTTAAGGAATCCCTACTTAATGACAGGAAGATAGATCTTCCACTGGTTCAGACCATAGTGAATATGCGTCAGCAGTTAAATCGTCAAACCAGCTAAATAATGGAACTATATGCATAAGAAGCATTTCTTTTTAAGCAACAATATAGCCGAAGCTCGTGGTTTCTCACCACAGAATCAGGGCTTTGGAGGTCATTCCCTTCCTTCAAAAAACAGAGCAGCACAAGCAAGTATGGTAAAGGAACAATACGTAGCTGTGGTTAATCAGATTGTTACACATTTGGAAGAAAGAGAAAATCAAGGACAGCCTGTGGCTAACGGAATCTATGTCGATTTGAAAATGGACAAAAGTTTCATACCAAATTCTTTGGGTAAGCAAGACAGTCCAAAAGGAGCAACCATCATGAAAGTAACTGACAACGGAGAAGAAAATGACGTTGACGTTACTGTATATGTAAAGAAGGATAAGAAGGATTGGCTTAAAAATAAAGTTGACGACTATTCCAACAAAAACACGCCAAATGGAAAGCCTTACAATGAAAAGTTGATTGCCCCTATCAATGGTGTTGTAGCAACAGACATTCGCACACTCTACGTGTCTGCGGAAGAATTTGACACAATACCAGAAGAAGGCTCATACATTTACGAATTGTGGATGAGTCATAGCAAAGAAAACAGCCAAGAGAGCATAGAGAACACTTTGCATCAACTGGGCATAGAGAAGATGGCAGAGCCTTTGCTTTTTGATGGTGTTGATGTATGGTTGATTAAGTCAACCAAGCAACAACTCTGCACCCTGCCACTGTCGCTAGGATATATTGAAGGCATCCGTCCCTATCATAAGCCATCCATTCTGACAAGTAGTAACCCTGAGAAAAGAGAATGGAGTGAACTCATCAAAGGAGAAATCACATACGACAAAGATGCGGATGTGATAGTCGGCATATTGGATTCGGGTGTGAACAATGCACACGAACTATTAATGCCAGCTCTGCCAGACGAGCGAATGGATGTAGCCATTGGTGTGCAGGAAACAACTGACAAGACAGACCACGGCACTGGTATGGCAGGATTAGCCCTGCTTGGCGACTTGACAAATATCGCATACCAACGAGATACACCAGTAGCTGTGCATCATGCGTTATCGTCGGTGAAAATATACGAGGACGGATATGACACCCCAAAAGAATTTTATGGAGCTGTCATAGAAGAAGCCATCGGCAAAGCTTCGGATATGGGGGCATCCATTCAATGCATGGCCATTACGGACGAAAGTGCCTACAACGGCATAGCCACCTCCAGTTCTGCAGCACTTGATGAAAGCATCTACCATCAGGGGCAATGTGACAGATTGGTTTTGGTTTCAGCAGGAAACATACAGACACCCGATGTAGATCATAACAACTATATAGAATCCTGCAAGGCAAATGCTGTAAAAAGTCCGGCACAGGCATGGAATGCACTGACAGTGGGAGCCTATACAGAAAAGACTATTGTAGGCGATGAGAGTTATAAGCCTTTGGCAGCCCCAGGTGGAATTTCGCCATATTCTTGTAGCTCATACCCTTGGAATGAGAAGCGCAACAAGCCTGAAATTGTGATGGAAGGTGGAAATGTAGCTTATCATGCCATGCTAAAAGAAACTCCACACGACGCATTGAGTCTGGTAACCACCAGCAACGAGCTGAAAGAGCCATTGGAGCCATTCACTGCCACCAGTGCAGCAACGGGGCTGGCGGCAAGACTTGCCGCACAGATAAAAGTGGAGAATCCGCAACTGTCAATGCTCTCCATCCGAGGTCTGATGGTGCATTCTGCTCGATGGACAGCTGAAATGATGCGTATAAATAACGTTGAAGAGCGTATGACACTCTGCGGATATGGCGTTCCAGATGAGAACGCAGCCGTATATAGCAACGAAAAATGCGCCACTTATATTTTCGAGAACCAACTGGAGCCCTACACACAAGGTGACTGTGGCAACATTTATGGCAAGATGCACTACTACGACTTGCCATGGCCCAAAGAACAGTTGGAAGATATGGGAGACGAATACGTAAGAATCCGCATCACCTTATCATATTATGTGAAGCCATCTCCTGGTTATGCCGGAAGGACAAATAAGTACCGCTATCCATCTGCAACATTGCACTTTGACCTAAAGACAGCAACAGAAACAGAAGAAGAGTTTCTGTGTCGTAGGAACAAGCAAGAAGGAGAAAAGACCACCCAAAACGATGCAACTAGATGGAACGTAAAACAGCAAAAGCGAGAAAGAGGAACTGTTCAATCCGACTGGATTGAATGTACAGCAGCAGACTTGGCTGAAATGGACAAGATTGTAGTATTTCCAGGTCCAGGATGGTGGAAAGAAAGGAAACTGGACAATGTGGGCAATTTTGTTCCCTATTCTCTCATAGTTTCAATAGAAACCAAAGAGACTGACATATACAACGCTGTAGAAACAGCTATTAGCAATCGTATAGGAGTACCTATTGCACAAGAAGTGTAATATACTCCATAAGACATTGAAGAAGGGTAAAGCTTAACACTCAGCCCTTCTTATTGGGTAGTGTAAACAGAACTGTGTCACGGCTCTGATTTTTTATTCTTTCCCTCTTAT
>OLSD01001884.1_pt1 | contig 15978 bp, 13 predicted proteins | sample 1672211 | NCBI WGS metagenome assembly OLSD01 (sample SAMEA3136659, study PRJEB25190) | human gut metagenome | reverse complement strand
CATAATTGGCGATTTCCGCCCGGCCCGGAATGGCTAATTCCGCCCGGCGCTAACAGCGCCGAAAAACTTCAGAAATTGAAAGAGGAACTAGGCGGCATTAAGTCCGACAAGGTGAAGCCTGACATGCGGTTCGGGGATTGGCTGGAGTACTGGTACGAGACCCACTCCAAGCCCAAGATCCGCCCCACCACCCAGTTGGGCTATGAGAGTCGCATCCGCCTGCACATCGTCCCGGAGATTGGCAGCATCCCGCTGAACAAGCTGACCCAGAATGATCTCCAACAGTTTTACGCACGACTCAAAAAGAATGGCCGGAAGACCCTCACGGAACGCTTCGGCGAGGGACTGTCCGACCGGATGGTGCGTATGTGTCATGCCACCTGCCGCTCTGCGCTGGAGAAGGCGGTGCAGGATGGGCTCATCCGCACCAACCCGGCCATCGGCTGTAAGCTGCCGCCCAAGAGGGCTCGGGAGATGCAGGTGCTGGACCGGGACGAGCTTCAGCGGTTTCTCATCCAGGCCCAGGCTGAGGGCTACTACGAGCTCTTTCTCCTGGACCTTGCCACTGGCCTGCGGCGCGGCGAGCTCATGGCGCTCCAGTGGGACGACCTGGACTTTGAGACTGGCGTACTGAATGTGAACAAGCAGGTCTATCAGGTCAATGGAGAACTCCAGTTCAGCGAGCCGAAAACCAAAAACTCCATCCGCAAAATCGTCCTGCCGCCGTCGGTAGTAGAGGTGCTGCGGGAGTATAAGAAAACTGTGAACTCCCGCTGGATGTTCCCGTCCCCGGTAAAGGAGGACTGTCCAATCACTCCTGGCGTGGTGCGCCATCGGCTCCAGCTCATTCTTGAACACGCCGGGTGTAAGCATGTGCGTTTCCATGATCTCCGTCACACCTTCGCAACGCTGGCCTTGCAGAACGGCATGGACGTGAAGACACTCTCCGCCATGCTGGGCCATGTGTCGGCAGCGACCACGCTGGATATCTACACCCATATCACCGACGATATGCAGCGCACAGCCGCCGCCAATATCGACCGCGGCATCGGCAAAGCAGCGCCGCCAGAGGGCAGTTCGGAGCCAGGGCAGAAAACTACACCCAGCCAACCGGAAAAGCCGAGAATGACCGATTTTAAGCCCGTCCTGCCCAGCCGCCGCAGGGCAGGCACCGGGTGTATCTCATCCAAAGGGCCAAACCTGTGGGAGGGGCGCTACTCACCCATGTGGATTGACGGTAAGAAGCATTCCCGCAATGTCTACTCCCACACCCGTGAAGAATGTGAGGAAAAACTAAGGGTACTCATTGTGGAGATGAAAGCTGAGCTGGCAGAACTCAAAAAGCAAAAGTGAAGTCAAGGTTCATCCGCAATCCTCCGTGCAACAAAAAGGCAGGAAAAACGTTCAAGCCAAAAGCGCCACCGACAATGCTGTGATAGATGTCGGTGGTTTTCGTTGAGGGATTAGTCAATAGCCCAGGAGATAAGAAAAGGACAAATGTAAAGCATCTCCATGTGTGCAGAGTTAATCAGCACACATGGAGATCAGACCGGCTATACAAAAGCCATCTTCTATAGTTATGAAAAACCGTTGGAGGACATAACTGTACCATCACCAGCAATGGTAGCTTTACATCAAAGTCGGACTGGAACTCTGACTGTTTCGATTGGGCTAAATCTACCTGCTGATTCTTTAATAACCGCAGAGTAAATATCGTTGGTACGCGTCAGATCTTCAATCGTAATTGCGAGAGAATACGGGATTTCTGTGTTTTCGTCGATATCCCATTTACTAAAAAGATCAAGCCAAACTTCCCAGGTACCGCCAGAAAATTTTGAGAAGTCTTTATAGAAATGGTTACAAGTATCCCACTTCCCCTTATTATCGCTTACTCTTGGATTTCCGTTTTTCAGTTCTCCGCGTTGGTCCAACTTATGCAACGAGGCTGTGATACAGGCGCCCAGATATTGTTCTCCTTTGCTTTTGTCAATCGGCGCATCAGTGATACAGGTTACCGTGACTCTTGTGTTGCTGTTTCCTTTGGCCGCCGCCTGCAATGTTGGCATCAGGAAACGAACGTGCTCCTTAGTCGATTTCTTCAGAATACCGCTACGAAGGAACGTGACCTTATACGGGTTGCTTGCTTTGCAGTTTTCCGGGGCGGACAGTCCACGCCCGTAAAGATTACCCATGTAAATAGCTTCTTCTTTTGACATTCTGGCAGTATTCCAAATGCGCTCGGCACCATTGTACAGAAGCGCTTGTGCCAACAAGATGTCATTATCAGGAACTATTGTAGACAGCTCCGCAAGATCTCCTGCAACAATTGGTGCAGTAAAGGAAGTCCCTGCATCCATGCACAATGTACCATTTGGTCCAAGCACGAAAGCAAACGGATCTCGAGCCGTTTGGAGATCTTTCCTAAGGTTTCCACCAAAGGCCACAAGATCTGGTTTGTAATACCCTGCAAACCCCGGACCGATTCTTGTGTATGCAGTAGGTTCACCCCGCTGACTAAAAGTATCTTTTGTACCCGAGCCGGCAACTGCACCAACAGCGATACCAAGCATTGCGTCTGCAGGTTCTGCAATTCTTGCATCCGTATCATCCAAAATCTCTTCGAGATTATCGCAAGTATGAGCAAGGTAATGGTTCCCAGCAGACACGACAAACTTCACACGATACTTTTTCATAAGGCTATCCAATTGGTAGCCCAAAATGCTTAACTCGTCTCCGTCAATAGCTTTGGGAACATTTGAGGATAGATTAAATATTTTAGCTACATCATGGAATGCTGCCACTGCAGCTTCAATACGCTGTGACATTTGCTCTTGAGAGACTGTTAAGGCTGCACCGTAAATGTCACAATCAATCACTCGCGCACGTGCCTTCAAATAAGGCTCTGTTAACTGAAGGCCAATATGTCCGAAAATCACCTTACTGGCCACCTGCGTACCATGTGGGCCACCGATTCCGCTGACTCCGGGTGCTGTCCAATGAACAGGAACCAATGCTTTGTACTCGTTAGGGAAACGCACGCCTGAATCGAGAACAACAACTACAGGTAGTTCGGTTGGGTTAATCGATGGATCCAATTGCTGTAATGCAGAGTCAATCTTTACAGATGCACTCGGGCTCAGATGGAAAAAACCAGTTTGTTCAATTCTATAAACTGCAGATTCGTTTGATAGTCCTGCCAACTCACTAATAGGCAAATTGGCCCGCAAAACAACCGTTCCGTCAGCTAAACTATATTTTAAACACCCATATTCGCCCTTGTATTGATTGATTTTTAATGCGATTCTCTCTGCAGCTTTGTCCTGAAGTTCAATTGGCAAATTGGGCATGAACATCATTTGTACATCGATGCTAAGAAGGTCTTTGAATTGCTCCAGATAACGTTTCAAAGAACCAGCTTGCTTTTCTTCGGGTGTAAATGGTTCAAAAGCATCAACATATTGAAAATATTTCAGGCCACCCGTATCACGATATATTCCAACACGATCTGTCAAACGTTGGAAGTTGCTTTTATTCGTGGAAACGACAGCATGTCGCTTGTCCTTCACAACATTGATTTTAAGACCTTCCCTTTCGGCGATATCTCTCTTTGCGAATATATCTTCACCCTCCGGCAGGACCATTTTAAAAATCATGATATCCTCATCACTAAGAGCGTCATCCTGCAAATGCGCATAAGCTGCCATAACATTTTTCAATCCCTGCGATAACGAAGCACCATGTTGAGAACTATCTAGCCCTCTATCCTCCGGAATCACCATTGGCGATTTTTCTATTATTTCAACTTCTTCATCCGGTATCCAAAGATGAAATCTGTTATCCTCACTCATCTAATCCCTCCTTATACTTTTTTATCTGGTAATCTAATGTGGTGTGTGGAATCCTCATCGCCTTCGCCACCTGGCGGAGTGATACACCGCGATTGATCATATCTACAATAACTCGCATCGCTTCTTTGCCTTCTCCGGAAAACTTTGTTAATTGCTGAATCAGCAAAGCTGTAACGTCCTCTGTTTTTAGCCCTCTATTTAGCAAACAACTTTTTGCCGAAGCTGTACACAGTTCTTTGATTTGGGCACCATTCATGCCTTCAGATATCTTTGCTAAAGCTATAAAATCAATATCTTGGGAGATAGAAAACTCAGTAAACCACTTTTCAAACAGGATCTTCCGTTGATCCTCATTCGGCAGTTCAAGCGTAATTGTAACATTAAATCGTCTCCAGATTGCTGGATCTAACAAATGTTCGTGATTTGTAGCTGCAACCAATATTACATTACTCGGCATGTTATCAAAGTTCTGAAGCAAGGTAGTAACTACTCTTTTGAGTTCGCCAAGTTCGTTACTGTCATCTCTTTTTTTAGCAATGGCATCAAATTCATCAAGAAAGAGTATAATACGTTGATTTCGAACGGAGTCGAACACTTTGCGTAAATTCGTGCTTGTCTGGCCCAAATACGAAGAGACTAATCCATCTAACCTGACATAAGCAATTGGAAGTCCGAGTTCGTTGCCTAATGCATATGCTGTCATGGTCTTACCACATCCCGGAGGACCACACAAAAGAATCCTATTGACAGGTTCCATATTATGTTTGAGCAATTCATCCGCTTTCAATTGCTCATCAATAACCTGTCGAAGTATGGAGTGCTGGCTTTCAGGAAGTATAACATCCTTAAATTTTACTTCGGAATGCACAATTTCATATAATTCGAGTAAACTGTCCTTATCTCGAGGTATTACTGTTGATACGCTTTGCGTAGAAAAATCCGATACACTTGGTAAATACTCATGTTCTGTGTATTTAAACTTTTGTTTTGGCTCATATGCATTTCTTATCTTTCCAGCTAATTGAATGTTCCCCTTCTTCTCTTCGTCTGCTGCAAGTTTATCTATAGCTGCACTGAAACGACTTTCGTCACCGCTACAGTGAGCAAGAATTAGATTTTCAATTAACTCCGACTTCATGTGCACCCCTCCTAATTTCGTACAACTTCGTACATTATGTGAATATTATAGGGTTATACAGAGCTTTTGTCAACATTAAATTCGTACATCATTGGACACGTAGATTTCTGGGATAATCTACAATCACGGCATAATAGAAAAACAAAATCTTAGAGTACACTGATCTTTTCAAATTTTGCGCCGCAATAAACAAAGAAAACCCCTCTAAAATCAGTTGATTTCAGAGGGGTTTGGTCCGAGTGGGGCGACTCGAACGCCCGGTCTCTTGAACCCAAATCAAGCGCGATACCAACTTCGCTACACCCGGATATTCAATTTCTGTCATTATACCACGACGAAGGGGAAAATCAAAGATTTTTCTGTCTGTGGTCATTCCTGTGGTCAAAACCGCTTTTGTGCCGCTTTCAGCAACCGGGGAAAGTCCCGCAAATGCAGGCGTCGCAAGGCTTTACGGCGTTTCGCCTCATCCTGTCCCGGATACCGCCACGGCACTCCCAAACCAGGCGCGATACCAACTTCGCTATACCCGGATACAACGCATTATTATAGCAGGTCAAAATGCGTCTGTCCAGTCCTGTATATAGCTTTTTGCATTTTATGGAATCCTGCGTTCTAATACACCATTGATTGCTTCTCACACAGATTAAATCTTCTATGTTAGGGTCAGGGTTGTTTCGACCTTTTGTAATTGCTCTGGAGTATACTCCGTACAAAGTGATGCCTCTATTGTATTTCCATCTTCATCAAAGAATTCAACGGTAAATGCTTTGCCATTACCCAGAATATCTACGATGGTACCTTCAGTTCCGGCTTTGATCCCGGTTTTGGGATCATCAGTTTTCAAGATGACAATATCGAGCAGTTCTATCATATTTTTCCTCTCGGTCAGATCGTGTTTGAGATTTGCTTCTGAATTCGATTTTGCATGAGCTGCCGAAACGTAATGGGCGCCACGACCTCAAGGACGGGCCCAAAGGACAGTACGCGGATCAGCAACTCCGTTTCATCATTCTGGTCATATTGGAGTGTAATTCGATATAGCCGCTCGTCCAGCTTCTGCGTTTCCTTTTCAAAATGAGAGAAGTGCAACAGGACGCGCTCCAAACCATTGCGCTCGTCATGGAGGAGCAGAGTGAGCTCCTTAAGGCGTTCTTTCGGCACGGTCACAGAGCTTGAGTCATATTCTTCCAGCAGCACGCAGGATTGAATACGGGCCATGTTGACTGTATTCATCCGCCGCATCTCCGTCACTAAGATCCGGAATTTATCGTCCTTCTCGGAATACTCCAAGCGGTACGGATTACAGACAACGGAATGCCGGGCTCCGGTGTGTCCGTGGAATCGGATCCACATCTTTCGATTCTCGTGAATTGCCCGCAATACCATGCGAAAACAATGAACATAATTGGGATCGGAATAGGGATCTCCGTCTGCGTACTGGTCAAACCGGACGAAGGTATCATAAATCCTCTTATTGCTTTGGAGTCTCATCCATCAGGCCCAGCGCCTCGACAATCTCGGCCTGTCGCTGCATCCGGCGAATCATTTCCTTCTCCGCAGAAAGGGAAATCTGATGCGGCAGCAGCGCATAGTCCTGAAACATGAAGCGGATCTTGTCGATTTCCTTGTCCGTACCATTCCGCTATGTGCCGTGCAAGCATCTATCACAATTACACCCAGCCCGTAGTACAGTGTGAAGTCAGCATCATCTCCGAACTCGCTTCCTTTGTTTTCGCATTTCCTACTTTGCTGTGACAGGCAAGGGCCAGCACGGAGTACTGCGGCCGGATCTGCGGCAGCGGCGTGATCTTGCCGGAAGAGTCCTCTCCGCTGGCAGAGGAATCGTGAGAAAGAGGTGTCGCTAAACCAATGTCCTAATGGCGGCGAATGTGCAAAGTGGAAAGCGGATAATCCTTTTCATAAAACCTCCTGTTTTCGAAACTTTATGAGATTTCTTTGTCAGCGCGGGAACAGCCGCAGGCCATTCGATGCGATGGCCTGCGGCTGTCGGTAATCTTTGATTATGGCATCCCAAGCCGTGGGGTGACCCTTCCATGTGGAAGGGGACGCTGATCTGCATCAATTCTAAATCTGTCATTTCCGCCGACACACCCCGAAGAGGCTTCTCTTGCCCCTGTGGGGCAATTCGTTTTCTGTGCGGTGGAAGCGAAATTTCTCGCGCAGGTCAGTCCGACCTTTTCGCAAGAAATTGAGGATCGGTCTGCGGGCATCCTGACTCGAAAAAGTGGTGAAGCCATTTTTTCGACAGCCGAAAACCACCAGTTTACTGATAGTTACGCTTCTTGCGGCAGGAAGAAGTACGCTGCTGCCGCAGGCATCAGGTTAGGGGAGAAAAACCGTAGCTGTTGGACAGCGCGTCAATTTTCTGCCCTGCCTTGCACATGGGACAATCCTTGACAAGACTGGTCACATATCCGGGGATATCCTCCGGGGAAAACAGGCTGATCACGGGGATGTCGCCCACCTGCTTCAAGGCGCTGAAGACAGCTGCGACCCCCTGCGTGGTGCCACCGTAATACTCGATGCACTCGAGCGCGCGAGCCGCGGTCTTTCCCGAATTCACCGTGGAGATCAGCAGCAGGACATTCTTTTCAGACACCATGGGGCGAAGATTATCCCGGAAGATCAGAAGTCCGTTGGAATCGTGCTCCGGTGCGACGACGCAGATATTTTTTTCGCTGCTCAGGGAAAAGAGATTCTTCTGAGAGAGCTGGCGGGCGAGAAACGTACCGATGACCTCGCTGCCGTCCAGGCAGACGACCGTATCAATCTCCTTTTCATAGACATAGTGATTGGCAAGAGAGGCGGCAGCGATATTGGCCATTGCACATTCATGCTTCATGCGGGTGATGTCGAGATAATGGCTGTTGTGAGAGTGGCGGGTCGCAAAATGCCCATGGTATGCGGTCAGCTTCAAATCGTTTGCTTCTCTGGATTTGATGATCATTGCGCTCATAGCTCCATCCTCCTTTTTGTCTGCCAAAGTCCTGAATACAGGCAATGTTTTCCCTTACATTGTGTAGACCACAGCGGTGCGGAAGCCGTCCGGCAGCGCAAAGAGAACCTCGGGAGAGAGTTTCCGGATCACTCTCCCGACCCGCTGCGCGGCAACGACAACGGCCGAAAAGCGAAGCGGTACGATGTCAAGATCCGGCACCGCGTTGATCGGAAAAGAGAGAATTCAGCGATTCTTTTTATCTTCCAGAAAGTCGTTCAGTTCGGAATTGATGATATCCGTGATGAACATGTGGCCCGGGGCATGGGTGATAGCAATGGGCGGTTTCGCATTTTCGACCGCCGCCTGCGGCGTCACGCCGCAGGGCCAGAACACGGGAATCTCACCCTCGTAGAAATCAACCGCCTCGCCGTAGTCAGGCTTCATCACATCGGCAACGCCGACCTCGGCGGCGTCGCCCATGTGGACGGGCGCGCCGTGGACATTCGGCATTTTGACGGTGATGTCATACGCCTTTTTGGCGTTTTCCGGCGTCATGGGGCGCATAGAGCAGACCATGGGGCCGCAGAACGGACCGGCCGGCTCGGTCATGATATTGGTCTTGAACATCGGTACATTGCGACCCTGCGCGATGTGACGGATCTCGATACCCTCGCGCATGAGCGTTTCCTCGAACGAGAATGAACAGCCGATCAGGAAGCCGACATAGCCCTCTTTCCAGTAGTCGCTCACATCGGTCAGCTCCTTGCCATCCCACTTGCCATCGCGGTAGATGCGATACTTGGGAATGTCGGTGCAGATATTGCCGCCCTCGCCCATATCGTGCGTCTCGGGCGTACCTCGGATGATCTCAAGGATCGGGCAGGGGAAGGGGTTGCGCTTGGCAAATTCCTCAAAATCTCCCGCGTATTCCGGCGGAAGGATGATAAGGTTGGCCTGTGCGTAGCCGCGACACATACCGGCGGTTGGGAAGTCGATGACACCCTCGCGGATAAGCTTGCGAACCTCGCTCGGCTTCTTATCGATATAAGGGGTAATATCAAAGGCCATGTGTCGTTCCTCCTATTACTATTATTTTTTGTGTTTTAGGGCTGCGTCAACGATTCATGGCGCTGCGCAGGCAGCGCAGCGCAGCGCGCTGGGCAAGCAGCGCCTCCTGTGCGGCGGTGATGGACACCTTTTCAAAGCGCACCCTGTCGCCCGCTTTGAGTTGGGCGAGGATGCGGAAGTCTGCGGAGATGACGTTGGCGATCTTCGTGTAGCCGCCGGTGGTCTGGCGGTCGGCCAGCATGATGATCGGCTTGCCCGCAGAGGGCACCTGAATCGCGCCGAAGGCAATACCGTCGGAGATGATGTTGCCGTCCTTGATGTGTTCGATCAGCTCGCCGTCAAGGCGGCAGCCCATGCGGTCGAACTCCGGTGTAAGGGTGTAAACGCTGCTGAGAAAGGTCATAGCGCCAAGCTCGGTGAAGGCGTCGTCCTGCGGGCCGAACACGACACGCAGTTTATACTCTGCGCGCGGCACGAACTCAGGCGAAATGTGGCGCACGCCGAGGTTCTTGAGGTCGGTCTTGGGCGCGCGGAAAGCGATGACGTCGTCCTTTTGCAGCTTGCGGCCCTGATAGCCGCCGATCTTCGCTTTCATGTCCGTTGAGCGGCTGCCCATGACCACGGGGATATCGAGTCCGCCCGCGAACGCCACGAAAGCGCGGCAGCCGGTGCGCAGCATGGTGAAGCGCAGCGTCTGCCCCGCGTTCACGGGAACGGCGCGGTAGGTGTCGATGCTCTGACCGTCGAGCGTCGCGCCGAGGTCGCCGCCGGTGATGGCGATGATGTTGGGCGCATCAAAGCGGAGGTGGGGCCCCATCATCGTGCATTCGAGCACAGCCTCGCCCTCATCGTTGTCGACGAGGATGTTGGCGATAGACGCGCTGCGCGGATCCATCACGCCGGAGACGGACACGCCGTACTGCTGGTAACCGATGCGGCCGAGATCCTGTACGCTGGTGAGCATGCCAGGGTTGAGAATGGTGATGCTCATGCCTGCTCCGCCTCCTTTCTCGGGTAGGTGTGGACCGTATAGCCGCTGGAGGCCTCCAGCGCGGCGATACGGTCAAATTCCGCCTGATCAATGGCGTAGAACTTGATGTACTGGCCTGCCTTGGGCAGGATGGGAACGGCGCGGTCAGGGTCGTACATGCGCACGGGCGTGCGGCCGATAAGCTGCCAGCCGCCCGGGGAGTCGATGGGATATACGCCCGTCTGGCTGCCGGCGATGCCGACGCTGCCGGCGGGAATCCTGACACGAGGTTGGGCAAGGCGCGGCGCGGCAATTTCCTCGCTCATACCGCCAAGATAGGTGAAACCGGGGGTAAAGCCCAGCATATAGATGAGATATTCCGTGGAGGTGTGAATCCGGATGACCTCCTCAGGCGTTTTGTGATTGTGCTCAGCAACAAAGCCAAGGTCGGGGCCCATTTCCTCCCCGCCGTAGAGCACGGGGATCTCCAACACATCGCTTGGCGGAATCCGGATGTGGTCAAGCTGATTGAGCAGGCCCTTGAGTTTTTTGACAAGCGCACCGTAGGGGATGACCTCAGGGTCGTAGTGAACCATCAGCGAGCGGTAGGTCGGCACGAGCTCCACGATCCCGGGAAATTTGCTCTCGGTGAGCGCGATGCTGAACGCGCGAATCTGTGCGTTGATGTGCTCACTGATCTCGTTGCCGAATTCCACGGTTACGGCTGAGTCGCCGCTGAGCAGGAATCTAACGTCGGACATATCGTTCTCCTTTCAGGCGGAGCCGGCCTGTGGGACAGACCGGCTCGCGGAATGGTGCAGGTTCGTTACGCGAAGAGTTTGGCAAGGTTGGGCAGCGCCGTGACGGCAAGGTAGCCTGCGACACCGACCACGCACCAGCCAAGGATCTGCAGCCACACGGGGTGCTTGTACTCGCCGACAATGGACTTCTTGTGGCAGCCGAGCAGCATACAGCACAGGGAGATCGGCAGGATCAGACCGTTGAGCGCACCGGCCAGGATGACCATGCGCTTCGCGCCGCCGAGGATCGCCATAACAAGCGTGGAGAAAGCGATGAAACCGACGATGAACCACTTGTCGTTCTTGGCGATGAAGGGGTGAACGGTCTTGAGGAAGGAGACGGAGGTGTAGGCCGCGCCGATGACGGAGGTGATACCGGCGGAGAACAGCGCGAGACCGAAGAGACGGTAGCCGATGTCGCCGGCAGCAAGGCGGAAAGCCTCGGCTGCGGGGTTGGCAGCGCCAGTGACAGCCGCGACATTTTCAGCCACAACGACCGTACCGGCCGTGCAGACACCGAGCACGCACAGGAACAGCAGGATACGAACGCTGCTCGAGACACAGATGCCGGTCAGGACGGACTTGCGGAAGTGCTTGACTTCTTCCGGCTTGCCGCCCCAACCCGCGTCAAGCAGCTTGTGTGCGCCCGAAAAGGTAATGTACCCGCCGCAGGAGCCGCCGAGCAGCGTGACCATGACGGGAATGAGTTCCTTGGGATTCTCAGGGGTAAAGATATGGACGACCGCATCGCCGACGGGGGGCTTGGCCATAAAAGCCACGACCAGCATGACGACGATAATGATGCCGCCGAGGATCTGGGCGACCTTGCCGACGATGTCGTTTGCCTTCTTGGAAAGGAAAATGCAGATCGCAAGCACGCCGCCAATGATGACGCCTGCCTTTTCGGGAATGCCGATCATGGCATTGAAGCCGAGTGACACGCCGCCGACATTGCCGATATTGAACGCAAGACCGCCAAGCACAACAAGCACGACAAGAAGATACCCGAGACCGGGAAGGACCTTATTGGCAATCTCCTGACCGCGCAGGCCGGAAACGCCGACGATGGACCATACATTGCTCTGCGCGATCATATCCATGATGATGACGCAGACGATGACGAAAGCGAAAGAAGAGAGATACTTTGCGGTGAATTGCGAGGTCTGGGTCAGAAAGCCGGGGCCGATGGCGGATGTCGCCATCAGAAAGGCCGCGCCAAGGCTGACGGACAGTGAGCGCTTCTGGGTGGTTTCGTTACTCATGATCATCCTCCTGAAATATTGCCGCAGTGCGGCAGATTTGGGGTGTTGGTCTTTGCGGAACGGAACAGCTGGAAACGAGGCTCTTTTTATACGATCTCGCGGATGGGGGCAATCTCCACGCCACGGGCAGTGAGCTGCGTGCGGATATTTTTGACGAATTCGACGGCCGAAGGGTTGTCACCGTGGACACAGATGGAGTGAGCCGCGATTTCGACCTCCTCGCCGGTGATGGCCGTGACCTTGCCCTCGGTGACCATGCGGACGGTGCGCGCGATGGCCTCGTCCTTATCGTGGATGACGGCGCCGGGCAGCTTGCGCGGCACAAGCGAGCCGTCGGCCTGATAGGCGCGGTCGGCAAAGACCTCGTTTGCGACGCGCAAGCCCAACTGCTTGCCTGCATCAATCATCTTGCTGTTGGCAAGGCCAAGCAGGATAATGCTCTCGTCTACCTCGGCAATCGCCTCGGCGATGGCAAGCGCCAGATCCATGTCTTTACCAGCCATGTTGTAGAGAGCGCCGTGGGGCTTGCAGTGCTGGAGCCTGATACCCTCTGCCGCAGCGAAGGCCATCAGCGCGCCGAGCTGATACTTGACATACGCCTTGACCTCCTTGGGCGAGACGACCATGTTCCTGCGGCCAAAGCCCATCAGATCGGGGAAACCCGGGTGTGCGCCGACGGCGACGCCTGCCGCCTTGGCTGCGGCAACGGTCTTTTCCATCACCAACGGATCACCTGCGTGATAGCCACAGGCCACATTGACAGAGGAAACATGCGCGATGACCTCGTTGTCGAGCCCGATGGTATACGCGCCGAAGCTCTCGCCGAGGTCGCTGTTGAGATCTACCTTGTACATACTGAAATACCCTCCTTTTCATAGTTGGTCTACAGGGTTTTTCGAGCAAACGGCGTTCCAATTTGATCAATGGAAGCGCTCTTTCAAAAATGTCTGCTCTCCTCTCCCTTGATGATGCCATTTTACAGGATACCGCCGGAAAAAGCAAGAATAATAATACACGGTCTTAGTTGTCACAACAGCAGTATGATTCTGTCTTGCAAAATGCGATTTCGCAGGTCGGCAGTGGCAGTCTTCCTCCTTGATGACAGCCTCCCGCGTCGTGGGGCGACCCCGGCGTGGGTTTTCTGTTATTTCATCGGGCGAAGGATTCGGGCATCAAGGACACTACAAAGCCCTCACCGGAGCAACTCCGGCGAGACGTTGCCTTTGACCACATAAAATGCCACAGGCAGGTGTAGAACACATGGAAAACTCAGGTCGCAAGATGTTAAGAAAGGAATTAAAATTGAGAAAAACCTCTAATAGCGACTAAAAATTCAGAAAAATGGTGCAACAGCTCTTGGGACCAGGAGGCCGTGCATACGAGCTGCACTACTCGGATCAAACAATGTGTACCTGCTATCCTGGTGGAGAAATCTGCCGGGGACTCCTTCCCTGAACGATTGAAGCCGCTTGTCTTGATTCAGACAAGCGGCTTTTTTGTGTCCACGGGCGCCAACCATTCAGAGAAAGGAGGTTCCTGAGGTGGGTTTTCCGACGATCAATTTAGCGTGCACCGGTGCGAACATCGTTCGGCTGCGCAACGCAGCAGGTCTTACCGTACACGATCTGCAAACTGTGTTCGGTTTCAATTCCCCGCAAGGCATTTACAAGTGGCAGAATGGGACTGCGCTGCCGACGGCAGGCAATCTAATCGTTCTTGCGGCGCTGCTGCAACAACACTTTTTTAATCTTAAGGACTTATTCATCTACAGATTTCTTACAGAAGTTAGACGCTGCATGCTGCTCGCGATAGTGTTTGGGCGATAGCCCTTCCCTCTTTTTAAATGCTGTGCAGAAATAACTGTTGCTGTTAAAGCCGACCTGAAAAGCGATCTCACCGACAGAGATTCCAGTGCTGACAAGCAGTTTCTTCCCACGTTCGAGCCGGTAGGCGAGAAGATATTCGGAAAATGTCTGGTCAAAGTTCTGCTTAAAGATCACAGACAAATAGAAATGCGTGATACTCTTGCGCCCGATGCGCCGTACATCCACTGGAAGCATCTGCTTGCCAAGCTGGATGAGTCGGTGAAGGCCTATTGCAGCGCCAAGGTCGTGTCTATTGAGGACAATGGCGTCAGGATCACCGATGCGAGCGGCAAGGAACTGTTGCTTCCGGCTGATAACGTTCTAATCGCAACAGGCATGCGCGCAACCGGACCGCGTTATGACGGCTGGGTGTCGCTTGTGGACAACATCCGCTGTCTGACCACGATGCTATCCGGCACGCCTATGCGTATCTGCGGCCGGATCTCAAAAAACGGAATGAAGCGATCCAAAGCAGTGAGTCAGGGAGCCCACTTCCTGCTTTATGAGCATGGTGAAATTCAAAATGTTGATTCCTGTCTGGAGCACACCCTGCAAACAATGGGGCCTGGCGGTCTATTTGTCACCGGAGCAAACGCACTGGATGCGTTCGGACACGCTGCGCTGTTGATTGGAAGCCCCGGCGGAGGCGGCTACGGAACCTGTATGCCGTTCCCTTATATTCTGCCACTGTGGAACAGGCGCAGCGGCAGAAGAAGATCGGCGCAGACGTCATCGCTCTAAGCTGCACCGGGATGTCCAGCATCCAAATCGCGCCAGCTCTGGAACGTGAAACGGGTCTTCCTGTGCTGGATCCTGTTATGTGTGAGGGTTTGATGACTCTCTTTGAACTGATTCGAAAGGACGCTCAAGCCAAATAAGTCATACCTCCTATCGGGCTATTTAATCAAGCATTGTGTTGGAAGCGCTTTTCAAACTTGTCAGCCCAGAAAAAAAGAGTGGTTACTATCTCAGATAGTAACCACTCTTTTTCATCGGGAAAAGCAGCCTTCTTCTCACAGATGGAAGTGCTTCTTGAGTTTTTGGTTTTCCTCCAGCACGAGCAGTGTCATATCAGCGTCCAGCACTGTTTCCGGCGAGATGTTCACGTCCGTTTTGCTGTCTCGCTTCACGCCGAGGATATTGACGCCGTATTTCCTGCGGATGTCCAGCTCGCCGATGCTGTGCCCACGCCGGTCCTCCGGCACGGCGACCTCGATGATGGCGTGCTGCTCGTCCAGCTCAATGTAGCCGAAAATATGGTCGGCGGTGTAGCGGATTGCCGCCCAAAGCGGCCAAGTCCGATCAACAATACCGTTTTCATCGTGTGATCCTTTTCGCCCCTTTCAGGATCATTTGTTTGCTGTGCGGCTTTTTACTGCACGCGATATCCGCTCGCGCACTTTTCAAAAGCGTATGCAAGCTGCGGCGCTTTTCCCCTCGCGCAGCTCACAGCGCGCAAACTCCGTCGTCTGCGGCAACAGCAGGTCAAAGCGCCCGATCCGGTTGATCTTCAGATGCAGCCGCTCCGCCGATAGGTCGAGGACATGCCCGCCCTGCGTTTTGTCGCTGCTCAGATAATGAAAATGCCAATCCGGCATGCAAATGCCGCCCACATACCGTGGGCACCAGACGGCGATCACATTACCGCGGGTGTTTTCAAAGCGAAATTCGTTCCAGCTTTTCGCCGCCTCAGAAAGCACCGGGTAGGGCTTCCGGCAGCTGTTCCAACTTTGCGTATGTACGCTCTTGAAAACGCCGTCGGCCTTGATCATATAAAAGAGATTGGGATTTCCCTGCACAAACGGCGCAAGCATCTGCTTGAGCGAGGTAAGATTATCGATGCCGTTCAGCGCTATCTCCGGGGCGTTTTCGTCAAACACCATGGCTGCGGCAAACGCCACGCCGTCCTCCGGCCTCATAACGGTGACCTTGCCGTTCGGCGCTGTCTTGTAGGCTGCGCCGTTTTCAAAAGTTATCACGCCGTCCAATGCTGTGCCGATGCCGACCCCGGTATCGGCACAGCGCAGAAGTTCCCGCACGCTGACAGCCCCATCGAAGCTGCCAGCCT
>OLSD01001877.1_pt1 | contig 16043 bp, 7 predicted proteins | sample 1672211 | NCBI WGS metagenome assembly OLSD01 (sample SAMEA3136659, study PRJEB25190) | human gut metagenome | reverse complement strand
AATAGTAGAAGAGGGAACAACACTGGTCAAAAATGATGCTGGTACAGATGGTGAACCGGCGCTCCCCCTGAGTGAAAATGATAAAATTAGTATATTTGGTATTGCAGCACCGGCTTATCTTGATCTGAAAAACAGTCTGGAAGAAAATGGAATTCAGGTCAACAAGTCACTTTATGAAGGCTATCAGAGCTTCTACGAGGGAGACTATCAGCCCAGAACTGGAGCAGATCCACGAGAGGTTCCCTGGAGCGAAGTAAGCAAAGTACTTGGTAATGATACTGGTGATACCGCATTAGTAGTGTTTGGAAGACGGTCTAGTGAGGGTACAGATTGTGTTTCCGGTCACAGTGGAAATAACAGTGCCAGTCCATATGCGGAAGCACAGGATTATCTGGCTTTTTCAGAGAATGAACGCGGTCTGCTTACAGCAATCAAGGAATTAAAAGATGAAGGCGTATTTAAAAGAACAATTGTTTTAATCACAACATCTAACAGTATTGATTCAGCTTTCATTAATGATCCGGAGTGCGGGGTAGATGCTTTGGTTTGGACAAGTGCGGACATTAACGATACGGATACATTAACCGGTATTGCAAATCTTCTTACAAACAAAGATGGACTGGATTTTTCCGGACGTTTAGTTGACACAATGTATGTAGACAACCAGCTTTTGCCTGAAATGTCTAACTTTGGTTATGTGACAGCTGATTTGTCCCAGGTGGATGATGAAGTACTGCGTCAGGTTAAGGAAGAACAGGCTAAGTGGCGAGGCGCACAGGGTAATTACTGGAATACCAGTGTTACTTATCAGGAGGGAATTTATCATTCCTATCGTTATTATGAAACACGTTATGAGGATTACATTCTGAATGGTAATGAAAATAATGCATATGTCAATTGGTCTTATGATGACTATGTTGCAGAGCCATTTGGAAAGGGTCTTCATTACAATACGGGAATTTCCTATAGTGATTTTTCTGTGGATGTAAATGACGAAAATGGAACCTTTGATGTAAGTATGGTTATTGAAAACAGTGGTTCCACGGATGTGCTTCATTCTGTAACACTTTATATGCAGACACCTTATAGCGAGCGTGACCGTGAAAATGGAATTGAGGAAAGTGCGATCAAGCTGGTTGCATATGATAAATTTGAAATTCCGGCAAACAGTTCCATTAATGTTACGATTCCGGTGGATCAGAAAGAAATGCGCAGCTATGATGCAAATGTTTCCAAAACTTACATCCGCGATGGAGGGGATTATTACCTTACGGTAGGAGAAGATGTTCACGATGCAATGAACAATATTCTGACAATGAAAACCGAAGGTATGGACGAGGCTGCCCAGCGTATGGCTGAATTGAATGAAAGCGGAGATGCAAGCCTTGTATGGAAAACTACATATGATTTTGATGATCAGGTGTTTGCAACCTCAGATGCATCTGGCGAAAGCGTTGCTATTACAAATCAGTTTGATCATGCAGATTTAAATCGAGATGAAGATGCACAGGCTGCTGGCAACAGTATTGTTTATCTCTCCAGAACCGATTGGGTAGGTACTTTCCCAAAAACCTATTACCAGGTACAGTATAATGATGAGATGGTAAAACAGGCAGCACCACAGACTTATGAAACAGATGAAACCCTTAACGCCCAGATGGATATGCCAGTTACTGGTGCAGACAATGACCTGACAGTTGTTGACTTGATAGGTGAGCCTTTTGACAGTGAGGTATGGGACAAGTTTATGGACCAGCTGACGGTTGATGAACTGGTAGATAATGTTACTTTTGGCCAGGATGTGGGACGCCCGATCGCTCGGCTTGGTATTCCGGCTACAAAGGACTCTAACGGACCGAGTGGTTATGGTGGGGCTGTCGCCAATAGTGAGGAAAAGACCATTTCTTTCACAGGCGGTGATTTACGTGCGGCAACATTCAATGATGAGTTACTGGAAGAGATGGGACGTCTTACTGCCGAGAATATGTACCATCGTGACGGCAGTGATAAGTTGATAAATCTTTGGGGCTGGGGTCTGGATATCCATAGAACTCCTTATGGCGGCCGTAATTCCCAGTATTATTCTGAGGATGCATTCATTTCTGGTATGGTCAGCGCTGCTGAGACAAGAGGTTTACAGGAAAAAGGTGCTTATGCTATGTCTAAGCATTACCTGTTAAATGATCAGGAAACCAATCGTCACGGCATTTCTACCTGGGCGAATGAGCAGACGATCCGTGAAGTGTATCTGCCAGCATTTGAATATGCTGCGGAAAAAGGCGGTTTGGTCAGTGTTATGACATCCTTTAACAGGCTTGGTATGGTTTGGGCAGGACAGGATTCCAATGCTCAGATTAATGTGCTGCGTAATGAGTTCGGTATGTGGGGCTCCTTTATTACAGATATGTATGAGGCGGATTACATGGATGGCGTAGATGGTGTGATCTATGGTACAACAAAGTTCCTTGCCAGTGCTTCACCAAACATTGTTGATCCAATTATGGAATTGGCGAATGCAGGTGATAAACTGCTGATTTCTCAGTTGAAAGACAGTGCAAAACACAATTTATATCAGGTTGTCAATAGCTTTGCATTGGATGGATTTACAGAAAATACCGTAATTCGTACATTGACACCGTGGTGGCAGAATGCATTGCGTGCGTTAATAGCTGTTTGCTTAATTGGCACGATAGGCAGTGCTGCTATGCTTGTCCGGACAATTAGGAGGAAAAAGAAGCTGAAACAGCTCAGCCAGCAGGAAAGTGCTGAATAAGATTAATTACGACCAAAGTGTTATTGGTTCTTTGAGCTAATCAAATACAATTGTTGAGGTAGAAGGATATGAAAAAAAATTTAAAACTCTTTTCACGCAGTGCCATATTGGCACTGTGTGTCACCTCATTAGCGGGGTGTCGTATTCCCGCCGAAGATAGTGAGGACAGCAGCAGTGAAGAAGTTTTATACCAAACCTACTGTGAGGACAGTTACGGCAACAACGCTGTAGATCTAGAGGCTGCTTTGACCTTTTATAAGGATGGTACATATAGGATTGGACACGTTTCAGGTTTGGTGCCTGGTCAGCCTACGAGTACTTATACTTATCATTATGGAACATGGAAAATAGAGGATGGAACATTTTCTATGTATAATTCAGAAGGAGACGAAGTTGGAAACGGCAACAGTGATGTGGATCTTAATGATCAGGAGACCTGGAGTGAGTGGGGAGTCAGCAACTATGAAAATGCAGATGGCAGTATAACCAAGTATCCAAGTCTTTATGCTGTTGAAGAAACAGACAATGGTTTCGTTTTGGATATGCTGGATGCCAATTATTTCTATTGGGGTGCTGCTGAGCATTTGCAATCTGTTTATAGCAATAATTTTGATGAAACAGATTTTCTTACCGCTTATAACGAAGCGAATGGTACGGATCTGGATTCCTTGTCTTATTCCTGGGGTTCGGCTGCGCCTGTTGAGTGGTATGAGTGGGATTCCAGTAATACGGTCTTTGCAGATTCGAATTTTGCCGCTCCAACATTTGGATAAAAGCGGAATAGTTTACAAAGAAAGGAAGTTGAGTAATCTATATGACGAATGAAGCTGTCGTTTTGGAAAAAGAAGAACAGGTAACATGGCGCGTCGGTGTTGAACAGGCTGTCCGGATTCTCTGTGTGATCGGATTCCTGATTACATTATTGCTGCCGTTTATCATCTGTGATGCATTGGGCAGCGTTGCTCCGGTATTCTCACAGGAAACAGGAATCGTACTGAGTGCAGGGGAAGCATCATCTCAAACACGATTTTTCTACGATTTAAGCTATATGCTGCAAAATAGTGGTGAAGTTTTTGTTCCCCTTCAAGTTTTTGTAGTGGGAGCTCAGTGGATTACCAGTTCTGTTGGAGCCGGTGCTACATTTATGGGTGCTTTAGGTCTCATTGCTATGGCCTTGCTCTATGTTGTTCCTGTAGTGTTGTTTGCAGTTCTGAAAACCAGTCGTTATGTGCATAATACGACCATGGATAAAGTTAGAACCCATGTAATTCCTATCTGTGGAGTGCTGTACCTGTTTATTACAGTTATGACTGCAATTTTTGTAATTGGGTATCGCTGGAATTTCTTTTGGGAGTATGACAAGCATTATGATTTTGCTTTCCAGTTTTTTATGGCGTACGGTGGGCTTAAAATGCTTTTCTCAATGATCATTGGTTTCTTCATCACAGTTGGCTGCGGAGCACTTACTGTAATTTACAAAAAAGGAATTGAATAAAAAGTTTAGGGAGGGTGTGATTCAATGGAGTCGTACCCTCCCTTTTTTAGGTTTATGTAGTGGATTGACGATTATTTTATTGCGATCCACTTTTGTTTGGTTGGATTTTTTATAATTAGAAATTCTATTACCAGAGCCTGTTTAAAACACGCTCTAGTGAAGAAGATCAGAATCTTAATGTAAATGATACGCTGGATCTGAATCAGTATGATGATTTATCTGTAAAATTTACAACAACCGATGAAAAAGGAGAAAAGGTTACCACTGACTGTGAAAACGTGCGCTATATTCTGAACTATGATGAGAATCAGTGGGGATGCGTAGAGGACTCTGAGGAACTTCTGGTTCCGATTCTGAAACGTATTACGGACGGACCGACATGGCTGAACGTGATCGCAGAGGAAGCTCATGAAGATCGTTTTGGAAACATAGTATGGGAAAATGTTGCAACTCAGGGATATTCTTTTGAGCGCATTTTAGACAAACCATGCAGCCATGACTGGGAAGTAACTGAGAAGAAAGATGCAACCTGTACAGCAGAGGGAAGCAAAGAATACACCTGCAGCGTATGCGGACAGACCAAGAGTGAAGCAATCGAGAAGATAGCACACAACATTGTAACCGTAGTAGACAGCCAGCCAACCTGTGGAGCAACCCAGACTGTCACTGTAAAATTGCAGGGCAGTACCGTACAGGCAAAGAAAATTACAGGAATCTCCAAAAAACTTACACTGAAAGTGAAAAAGAAAGCAACACTGAAACCTGTAGTTACCCCGATTTCCAATCAGAACAAGATTACTTACAAATCTTCAAAAACCAAGGTTGCAACTGTAAGTAAAAAAGGCGTGATCACGGCAAAGAAAGCTGGAAAGACCACCATTACAGTAACTTGCGGAAAAGTTAAAGTAAAATGTACAGTAACAGTTAAAAAGTAAAAAATATCCCCCGGAAAGTAAAGTCCCATTAAATGGACATTCCCTTTCCGGGGGATGTTGTATTGTCTGAATTAATTTTGATGCTTTTTCCGAAGGATTACATAAACCAGAATCAAAGTAAACAGCACAAACAAAATGGAGCAGGACAGTACATAATTCAATGCTGCGCCCATAATTCCCCACTGCTGCACCAGGATCCGGGCAGCTGCGATGGTAATAATTGCGGTTATGGAATAAACTGGAAGCAGGCATTTTCCCCAGCGGATAGCGATAAGGATATTGTAGATCATGTAGACTTCCGCGCTGATTCCACCGCCGATAAGCAGAACTACGAAATGCAGCTTATATGGGGAAAGATCCACGCCGTAAATAATCTCCAGCAATGTTCGACCGATGAGATGTCCTCCGGCCACAACAGCTACACAGCAGACAAGGATGATGCCAATGATCCGCAGGATGTACAGTGTGAACTTTTTCACATTATTTTCCCACCATAATTCCGCGATGGTGGTGATGGTAGGCTTAAACACGAACTCACACATCAGTGAAATTACAAAAGACGGCATAAACAGAATGCTATAGTAAGTCTGGTATTCATCTGTCATAACGCCAGCCATTGCGTATTTTGGAATGTTGTAGAGCAGCAGGGAAAGAAAAGTACCGATAAACATAGGCGTACAGGTTCGAAGTAACTCCCACACATGAGACATCTGAAGCTTGCGTCCATCCTCATCATGACCAACGTATTTTCTGGTCATCTGTGAGTTAATGATAAGACACAGAATAAGGGAGGTTGTAGAAGTTGCAACACAGGTGCAGTACAGGCTCTTGGTGATAATAAGCATAGCGGTGAAAAAAACTGCGGAATACAGATTCCTCGCCGCCAGCATTTTTCCCATCTGCTCAACATGGTACTTTTGCTGAAGATTTCCGTGGAAAACATCCTCCACCGCATCAATCATTTTCATCATAATAATAAAAGTGCTGATGATAATATATTCGCCTTTGAAGCTGAAGGAACTGTAAATAATTCCAAACAGCATCATCAGTGCACAGGTGATAATGCGGGAAACCTTATACTCAGAAAAAATATATTTGTGCTCCAGATCCGTGGCCTGATAGGTGCGGACACCATAGCGTCCCACCTGCAGAAGCAGCTGTGCAGTAGCATAGCTTAAGGAGTAAAACCCTGCCAGCTGTGCGCCACACACACGAGTTACCACCAGGAGATACAAAAAGGAGGAGCCTGAGTAACAGGTACTTCCGATCATATTCCATAAAAAGGCTTTTTTTACATTTTTTTCTTTATTCATTTGCTAAAAATCTCCATTTATTGGTAATCGCTGCTTAATCCTCAGATGTCATCTGGCGCAGCTGTTCCATAGAGTGCTCACGGAAGCGGGCAATCTGCTCATTTGCATAAGTGAAATCAATTTCTTCGGTAAGCTTCTCGTAAGAAACATCATCCATAGTTCTGTCAGTAAGCTTCACCAGATTAAGAAGCTGCTGAACACGGCGGTTCATGTGGTGACCGTTTACCTTGGCGAAGAATTTGCGGTTAAAAATAAGGGCAAAAACAACACCATGGAAAGAATCAGAAACTACATATTCTGCATTTTTGAAAAGTCCCATCCACTCTGCAGGACCAACTGTAATCTTGCAGTCACATTTCAGAAGTCCGACTAATGGGAAAGGAATGTATACAATACGGTAGCCGGTCTTATTGTGGAGTCGGCGGGCGAAGTCTACGATTTCTTTGTTAATTCCCAGCTGGTAAACCAGAATGTATTTTTCTTTATATTTTGGCTCAACCAGAAGCTTATCCCACTCTTCCGCAGTGAGAAGAAGGGTAGGATCGCAGACCACTTCAGGACGCTTCTCTGTGAGATTCTCTACAATGTCAGCCCCATAGTCTTCACGAACCAGAATTTCATCAAAATCGGAAAGCAGTTCTTTATATTTCTGCTGGTATTCTTCCGGCGGAAGATTTTCACCGATACTTGCAGCATAGCTGCATTTCTTTTTCCCCTCTTTTACAAAATCAAGGAAATAGGTGGTATCAAAATTGGTAAGCTTGTAATCCCAGATCTGGTCGCTTCCAGCAATATAAATATCGTATTTGCCAGCTACCGGCTGCATTTTACCCTGAGTGACAGGCTGGCTGTAGCGCATGTGTCTGCGGAATCTGTTGCATTTGAAACGGCGGGGAATGTAGCAGATATGGCCGATTGTCCCGTAAATATAGTTAAAAAGTCCTTTCTTTTTCAGGTTTACAAGGCGGAAAGGATTGCTGATATAGTCGCAGCGGTAATCAATAATTTCCGGCTGGGTGCCGATTTCCTGCAGCTTTTTCTGAAGCGCGTAGCTCTGTAGGATGGCACCGTAATTGTCGTAGTTATGGAAGGTAATCACACCTACTCGTTTTTTCTGCATAAAGTCCTCCTGGCTAATATAAGGTAGATATAATATAACACATAAACGAGAAAATAAACAGTTTTTGCAGGTGGATTTATCAATTAATTCCAAAGTGTTTATGGAAGTTAAAGTTGAAATTGTTAAGGAGTACGCTATAATAGAGATAATGAAATTTACCTGAGAAAGTGGAGGCGAAAAGATGGCGGGATATTTAATCGTAGAAACTACCCGTGAGGAGCGGGAGAAGATTGTTGCAGAATCCCTTGGAAATATTGAGGCGAACTGCGACGGTTGTATGGCAGGGCTGGCTGAGATGTATCAGGAATACATTGATGGGAAGAAAGAGCTTCGCCAGATCAATATGGAATTTAACGCAAGATACGTAAAAAGCGAGGACATGCCGGTGAGAAGCCGGTGCCCGGAGTCCTTTTGCTAATAGAAATCAAAGAGGGCACCAAACTGAAATATGAATTGAGGCAGTACGAAGTAACAGAATAAAGAAGCAGTAAGAGCAGAAGTTTTCAGTACATGTAACGAAAACTTCTGCCTTTTTTTAACCAAATGTTAATAGTTCTTTTTTTATTCTGGTGTTATTATGTAAAAAAGTCGTATTATAATTAATAAGGAAATAAAAGGCTATTGCTAATTACGTCTGCAATAAATACGTTCTAGAATTATTTTAGTTATGGAGAAAAGTATATGGAAAAAAACGTATTAAAGGTTCGCATGCTTGGAACCTTTTCGTTGGAATATAAGGGAAAAGAACTGGTACTGGATCGAAATAAAGCATCGAAGACTACACAGCTTTTTCAGCTGCTTATGTTTCATACCGAAGACGGCGGAATTTCCAAAGCTGCTATGATAGATGCCCTTTATGGAAGAGTTGAGGTGGAGAATAAGAACGGAAGCCTGAACAACACCATTTTCAGACTTCGTAAACAGCTGAAGGATATTGGACTTCCAGATAGCAAATACATAAATATCCAGTCCGGAATGTGCTGTTGGGACGGAAATATTGAAGTTCAGGTTGATGTAAATGAGTTCCGGAAACTGATAGAGAAAGAAAAAAAGGAGAAACGGGAAGAGGACAAGCTCCATCTCTGGATGCAGGCCTGGAAAATTTATAAAGGTGAATTTCTCCCGGATATGATCGGGGAGCAATGGGTCGCTGTGGAGAATGTCCGGTGCAGAGATGAGTACTTCCGTGTTACAGAGGAGCTGTGCCGCTGGCTGAAGGGGCATGAACGGTATGAAGATCTGCATAAAGTGGCGCACAGAGCCGCCGAAATTTATCCTTTTGACGAGTGGCAGGTCTGGGAAATCGACAGCCTGATCGGAATGTCACGATATAAGGAAGGCCTTGAAGTTTACCAAAACACCGAAAAGCTTTTATTCGATGAAATGGGAGTGGCCCCTTCGGAGAGATTGTTAAAGCGTTTCAAGCTGATGGGAGAACGGACTTCACAGGCAGAAGGTGCCCTTAGCGATATCAAGGAAAGACTTCGGGAAAAAGAGGCTGCAGTAGGAGCATATTTCTGTCCGTTTCCCAGCTTTGTTGACATCTATCATGTATTCAGCCGTATGGTGGAGCGCTCTGGTTTATCCGTGTTTGTTATGCTTTGCACACTGGACTATAAGGCGGATCATGTTTCGGAGGAGAAGGAACGTGAAAAGTCCGAACTTCTCAGACAGGCCATCCAGTCATCCATACGAAAAGGTGATTTTTACACCAGATACAATGTCCGGCAGTATATTGTCATGCTGATCGAAATCAGCCAGGAGAACTGCCCCATCGTTTCCAAACGAATTGCAAAAAAATTCAATAAGCTCTCTGGCGATAAGAAATTCACTCAGGTTGATTTCTATGTGGCATCCATTGGAGAGATGTGTGAAATGGAGGGATAAATTATGGTCTACGATGTGATTTGTGATGAGTATGAACTCATTTGCTCCTGATTTATGGAAAAGACTTGAAAAATGCTAAAAATGCCATAGGAAATCGCTCGTTTTTGCAACTCTTTCGGAAAATGAAAGAGTTGGAGAAAGAGGCAAAGTGATAGAATATATTTAAAAATCATATACTATCTATCATGCAACCGAAAATAATTCCCGATTCGGTTAAAATAAATCTACATATCCAAAGAAAGGAATGAGACATTATGAAAAAGAATGGGTATTTAAGAAGATTTCTGGCACTGTTTCTCGCTCTCGTGATGATCATGGCTGATTCATCTGTGACGACGTTTGCGGCGACGGTGGGAAGGGTGAAGCAGAAGAGTGCGGCCGCGGAAAGCAGCAGTCAGTGCAATGTTCAAATCAATGTTGCAGAAGAACTTGACGTGGAACAATTTTTGAATGATTACAAATATATAATGCTTGGAACGGAGACTCCCGACAAGTGGCCAGGGATTGGGGCAACATCATCAATTGAAAAAATAAGTACAACAGAAAATGTTGTACTGAATGATGTTGCAGAAGGTACAGAGAAGAAAATTTATTTTGTGCAAGGAAAAGAGAGCTGGCAGTGGGGAGCCTATAAAACTACTGGCGATACTTTTCAACAGGGTGAAAATAAATTTAAAATTTCTGTAAGTGAAACTGCAAGTGGTTTGACTGTAAATATAAATAAGGTAGAATTTATTTCTCGCAATGTTCAGATAGTAGCTGATGCAGATCTTGACTTTGCAGCATTTACAAATCAGTATAAGTATGTGATGCTTGGAAAGACCACTTCTTCTGGAGTTGAGGCGGTTTCTACTATTGAACAAATCGATAGCAACACAACAGACGTAGAGTTAAAAGTTGATAAAGATGAAAATGCAGATGATTTAAAACTGTATTTTATAAGGGATACTTATAATTTAAATAGTAATTTGACCAATGATTCAAAATTTAAACAAGGTAATGTAAATTATAAAATAGCAGTAACAACAGATAATAATAATTTCAACGTAAATATCGAAAAAGTGGTATTTCAGCCAGGACCTACAGTTGATTATAAATCCGTTTTAGGAAATTCATTACATTTTGGTATTGTGGCTAATGATTTTACTTGTAATGGAGATCTGGAAGCAAACCTTGCAGTAGGTACTTTGCATGGTTCTGGAAATATGAAGAGTAGTAAAAATTATGGCGGTAATGGAACTACTTTAATTGGTGCATATGTTGATTATGGTTGGTATATTTTTAAGAACTCTGAAGGTGGTCAGGGTGATTTAATCCTTTATACAACACCAGACGCTGCTAACAGATTTGGAAATGATATATGGAGTAAAGGTTTAGTAATTGATACAGAAACATATAGCCAAGAGGAAATTCAGAATATTGTTAGAAGTATGGTTGATGAGTCAAGAATGACTAGTAATAAACTAGCTTCTGATGCTCATACAAAAGGTTTAAAATATTCATCTGTTGCTGATGAAAATGGTGTGATTGATTTAACAACCTCTCCAGCTGGAACTTATTATATTGATTTTGAGATAGGAGAATATGCAAATTCTAATTTAAATCTTAAAATTACTGGAGATCAAAATATTGTATTAAACATACCAGACGAAACAGCCACATTGAAAACTTATCAACTTAATATCGATGGGAAGAATTGTAATATTGGTGGATACGCAAATGGTGGAATTGGTGAAAAGGCTTGCGAAAATATTATCTTCAATTTAAACAATGCAAGTTCTGTTATTTCTGAAACAATACATGGTGTAGTATTAGTACCAAATGGTTCTTTTGAAAATAAAGCTGTAGGTGCAGGTTGGATTGTTGCAGATTCTGTAACAAGTGGCGGTACAGAATGGCATTGTCTTTCAAGAGATATTCCTGTTGTGACTTCTTATGCAATAAAAGCTAAGAAGACTGTAAATGGCAAAGCCCCATCCGGTAACGAAGCAGGAAAATTTACATTTAAGTTGTATAAGATTGATGACAAGGGAAATGAAACGCTTGTTGATACAAAATCCAATGGAGATGGTGGACTCGTTTCATTTGATACATTTGGAAATATTACAGAGGCTGGAACTTATTGGTATAAGATAACAGAAGAGGGAACTGTTGCGGGTTATACTATTGATACAACTGTTTACTATGCAGAAGTTGTGGTAAATGCAACTCCTTCAAATGGAGTAATTATTAGCAAGAATGCAAAAGTTACTTATCATAAAGGGACTAAGACTGGAGATACAGCGACAGTTGCGACCTTTAATAATATTAAAAAAGAAGATGAAACATCTGCAAACATTAAGGTTAAGAAAACATTTACTAATGGTGCAGCAGATAAGAAGTTTAACTTTGTATTAACTCCAATTAACAATGCACCAATGCCAGAAGGTGCTGTAAATGGAAAGAAAACAATTAGTGTTGCTCAAAATGATGGTGTGAAGAATTTTGGAGAAATCAAATATACGACAGCAGGAACTTATAGATATGAGGTTGTTGAAGATTCTTCAGAGCAGGCAGCAGGAATTACATATGATAATCATAGATGGACTGTGACTGTAGCTGTGCCAGCTGACTTTAGTACACCTACAGTAACTTATAGTAGGGAGGATGGTATAACTAGTACTATAGGTGCTGAATTTACAAATAGTGAAGAAAACAAGGAAACGGAAATAACCTTGGAAGGAACCAAGAGCCTGAGCGGAAGAAATCTAAAGGCAGGAGAGTTCAAATTCGAGGTAAAAGACGAAGTCGGAACCGTAGTGGCAACCGGAACGAACGATGCAGCCGGAAAGATCGCATTCAGCAGGATCGGATACAAACTGTCCGACCTGAAGAAAGGGGACGGAAGCTATGCATCTGAGAAGACTTACAGTTATAAGGTAAGTGAGGTAAAGGGAAACGCCGGAGACGGAATCACTTATGATGACAAAGAGTATACTGTAAAGGTAAAAGTAAGCTATGACCAGGCAAGCGGAACGATGAAAGCGGAGTTGGCAGACAAGGACCAGAAACTTGCATTTGCAAACAGCTATGACACCGAGACTGGAATTGACCTGGAAGGAACCAAGAGCCTGGAAGGAAGAACCCTGAAGGATGGCGAGTTTACATTTGAAGTAAAAGACAAGGCCGGAAAGGTAGTAGCAACCGGAAGCAACAAGTCAGACGGAAGCATCAGCTTTAATAATAAGCTGAATTATAAACTGTCCGACCTGGAAAAAGCGGACGGAAGCTATGAATCCGAGAAGACCTATGAGTACACCGTAAACGAGGTGATCCCGGAGGGAGCAACCGCTGAGAATAACTATACTGTAAATGGTGTAACATATGACAGCAAGACAGTTAACGTGAAAGTAACCGTAACCTACAACAAGGAGACCGGCGAGCTGAAAGCGGAACTGGCAAAGGACAGCGAAGCAATTGCATTCCAGAACAGCTATGAAACAAAAACCAGCATCGGACTGGAAGGAACCAAGAGCCTGAGCGGAAGAACCCTGAAGGATGGCGAGTTTACATTTGAAGTAAAAGACAAGGCCGGAAAGGTAGTAGCAACCGGAAGCAACAAGTCAGACGGAAGCATCAGCTTTAATAATAAGCTGAATTATAAACTGTCCGACCTGGAAAAAGCGGACGGAAGCTATGAATCCGAGAAGACCTATGAGTACACCGTAAACGAGGTGATCCCGGAGGGAGCAACCGCTGAGAATAACTATACTGTAAATGGTGTAACTTACGATAACAGTATCTTTACTGTGAAAGTAATTGTAAGCTATGACCAGGCAACTGGAATAATGAGTGCAGCTTTTGCTGAGGATAGTCAGGAGCTTATATTCGACAATACCTACGACGCAAAGGGATCTCTGACATTGGAGGCAAGTAAGACTCTGAAGAACAAAGCTCTTGAAGCTGATGCCTTTAACTTCGTGCTGAAGGACAAGAACGGAGAGACTATTCAGACCGTTGCCAACGATGCAGATGGAAATGTAACATTCAGCCCGCTCAATTATACTCTTAAAGATGTTGGAACTCATGTTTACACAGTATCAGAAGTTCAGAGAGAGAATACCGAAGTTACTTATGATACTACTGAGTATACTGTTGAAGTAACTGTAGCAGATGCAGGAAACGGAAAACTGAAGGTAAGCAAGACGATCAAGAAAGGTGATTATACTGTTGATGCAATTGCTTTTGAAAACATTTATAAAGGAGTAATTGATATCAGCGGCTCTAAGACCTGGAATGATGCAGACAACCAGGACGGAATCAGACCAGCAAGTATCACTGTAAAACTTTTTGCAAATGGAACAGAAGCTGCAAGTCAGGTGGTAACTCCTGATGAGGCTGGAAACTGGAACTATGTCTTCAAGAACCTGCCGCAGTATGATGCAAAAGGAAAAATCACTTATACAGTAACTGAGAGTGCGGTAGCTGGTTATGAAACAAGCGTAAGCGGCTACAACATCACCAACACTCATAAACCAGCAACCCTCGACATCACCGGAACCAAAACCTGGAACGATTCCAACAACCAGGATGGCAAACGTCCAAAGAGCATCACCGTCAACCTTCTTGCAAATGGCATAATTACAGACACCAAGACCGTAACAGCTGACGATAACTGGACCTACAGCTTCACCGATCTGCCGAAATATGCAAACGGTCAGGAAATTACCTACACGGTAAGCGAGCTTACAGTACCTGGTTATACAACGACTATTGATGATAATTACAACATCACCAACAGCTACACCCCAGGTGAGACCAGCGCGTCTGTAACCAAGATCTGGGATGATGCTGACAACCAGGATGGCATTCGTCCAGAGAGCATTACCGTAGCTCTCCTTGCAAATGGAACGCCAACTAACAAAACTGTTACTCTTACTGCTGCGAACAACTGGACACAGACGATAACTGGTCTTCCGGAAAAAGCAGATGGAGAGTATATCACCTACATCTGGACCGAGGTTAATGTTCCAGAAGGCTACAGCTTGACAGGAACTTCCAAGAACGAAACGGTAACCACTCTGACCAACACTCATACTCCAGAGCTTACTTCCATCACCGGAACCAAGACCTGGAAAGATGCAGATAATCAGGATGGAAAACGTCCAGAGAGCATTACCGTAAACCTTTTTGCAGACGGAACTAAGCTTAAGAGCCAGAGTGTAAGTACTGATGCAGACGGAAACTGGAGCTACAGCTTCACAGACCTTCCGAAATATGCAAACGGTCAGGAAATCACTTACACCGTAACTGAGGATGCAGTCGATGGCTACACAACCGAGAGTGATGGCTATAATTTCATTAACATTCATCAGCCAGAGACCACCGAGATTACCGGAACCAAGACCTGGAACGATGCAAACAACCAGGATGGCAAGCGTCCGGAAAGCATCACTGTAATCCTTCTTGCAAACGGCACAGAGAAAACTCGCCAGGCCGTAACTGCAGACGAAGCAGGAAACTGGACTTACACCTTCAAAGATCTGCCGAAATATGCAAACGGCCAGGAAATCACCTACACCGTAGCTGAGGAGAAAGTAACTGATTACACTACAACCTATGATGGCAGCAACATCACCAACAGCTACACTCCAGGAAAGACCAGTGCAACGGTAACCAAGATCTGGAACGACGCTGAAAATCAGGATGGAAAACGTCCGGAGAGCATTACCGTAAGTCTTCTTGCAGACGGTAAAGAAACCGGAAAGACCGTTACCCTGAGCGTCGAGAACAATTGGAAACAGACTATATCTGACCTTCCGGAAAAAGCAGACGGAAAAGCAATCGAGTACACCTGGACAGAGGAAGCTCTCCCAGAAGGTTACGAACTCACCGACAACAGCAAGAACGGAACTGTAACCACTCTGACTAACACCTACGTTCCAGAAACAACTTCCATCAGTGGAACCAAGACCTGGGATGACGCAGACAATCAGGATGGCAAGCGTCCAGAGAGCATTATTGTCAACCTTCTTGCAAACGGAGAGATCGCAGCAAGCCAGACTGTAAAAGCAGACGAAGCAGGAAACTGGACCTACACTTTTAAAGAGCTGCCGAAATATGCAAATGGCAAGGAAATTACCTACACCGTAACCGAGGAAGCAGTGGAAGGCTATGAAACAAGTGTAGACGGATTTAACATCACCAACACTTACACAACCGAGACAACTGAGGTGAAGGGCTCCAAGACCTGGAACGATGCAGACAATCAGGATGGAAAACGTCCGGAGAGCATCACTGTAAGACTTCTTGCAAACGGCGAGGAGAAAGACAGCCAGACCGTAACCGCAGACGAAAATGGAAACTGGACCTACAGCTTCGAAAAACTGCCGAAATATGAGGCTGGAAAAGAAATTGTATACACGGTAACCGAGGATGCAGTTGCAGATTACACAACAGAGATCACCGGCTACGATATCACCAACAGCTACGCACCAGAAAAGACCAGCGTCACAGTTACCAAGGCATGGGCTGACAACGA
>OLSD01001871.1_pt1 | contig 16097 bp, 15 predicted proteins | sample 1672211 | NCBI WGS metagenome assembly OLSD01 (sample SAMEA3136659, study PRJEB25190) | human gut metagenome | reverse complement strand
TGTGGGAACAACACAAATTTATACGCATCTGCAAGAATTTCAGGTGCGCTCTGCCATTGAGGAAAACCCGCTGGGCAAGGTACTACCCATCAATGCTGCAAAAGCAAGCTTGGATACAACAGATGCAGCAGGGGAGACATCTGTTGAAAATGCCCCGGCGGGAGAGGACACTTCTGAGCCGTCCGGCCCTATGGCGGCCTTTGAGGGCGCTGCACAGGATGGCTTCCGGGCGGATATCTCGGCAATGTCCAACGATGAAATAGACGATTCATCGATTGATACTTGAACCCGCACAAAACGTCTGAGACGATTCAAAGACCTATGGCGCGATCCGGCTTGACCGGATAACGTCATGGGTCTTTATAATTTACATTATAAGCAGTATAAGCAGTCAGCAGCAATACATACAGGAGCATCCATAGAAACGCGCAACGTAATGTCTACACAAAAACAAATGAACAACCACAGCCGCAACATGAAATGTTATAAAGCAAGCACATAGATGCTTACTGGAATAAAATGAATTACAAATGAACCGATGCAGCAGCGCATAACACAGGAAGCATCTGTACGCATGAGACAAATAAAACCATTAAAACCATAAAATATGATAAAAATTGCAGAATGTGCAGAACGGCTGAACTAAGCCCGAAAATGAGCCAGCTGAGGCTGGAACGCCAAAAATCCGGGAAATGGGCATTTTTCACTTCCCTAAGTTTCGCATAACGTGCATTATACGAAACAGATATAATTAAAAAGAGAAGCTGCCCTTCTCTCTTTCTGTCAGATTTTCGGCAGCTTCTGTGGATGCTATTCAGTTCGCACACGCACGCTTCTGCGCCGCTGGACACATTACCAGTACGTTCAGGCGTTCGACTTATGTCTGCGATAGCCGTTCCAGTGCGTTACAGGTCCTGTTATAAAAGCAGTATCGTTTCTTTTCCTTTGGTGATGCGATGTTCATTTCACCGGCAGCGGTTCTGTGCCGAAGTATGCACAGATGGCTTCGTAATAAATGCGTGCCACTGTCTTGCAGCCCTGTTCACTGCCAAAATACTCCACATCCTCATCGTTCGTCACAAAACACTGCTCTGCCAACACTGCCGGACAATCCACATCCTCCAGCAGCGTAAAGCTGCGCTCAGGCCGAACCTGCGTGTAGGTATTCTCCACCAGCTGCTTCTGGTCGTTTTCCAGATAATAAATGTAACGCACTCCCCCTCGCCCGCGCAGCTTTGCACCGATGCTCTGCATTCCACCGGCCAGCAGTTTTGCAAAATAAAAGCTTTCCTGATGCCATGTACGCCCGGGCACTGCCGGATAGCATTCAAAACCGGCTGCCGTAGAGCCATTGGCTGCGGAGTTGCCGTGGATGGACAGCAGCAGCTGCGGGCTTTGAGCGCTGGCTGCGGCTGCACGCTGGGCAGGCGTGGCGGTTGCATCAAAGCTTTCCCGGGTCTGCAGCGGAATGTAATTCGGGTCCTGCTCTAACCACTGAAGCAGCGCAGCAGCCGTTGCTGCTGTGACCTGTTTTTCCTCGACTACTCCCCTTGCGCCTGGGTCGTTGCCGCCATGTCCGGCGTCCACTGCCACACGGTACGGCGGGTCGCCCACAACAGGGCGAAAATCATCCTCTGCGGCCGAGACTGCAGGTTCTGCGGGTGCGTTCAGTTCCAGCGCCGCCTTCCATAAAAACAGGCCGAAACAGAGCATCAGTGCCGCAAAAACAAACAGCAAACCGTGTAAAAACCGGTTCCTCGTTTTGCGGCGGTGCGTTTTACGTTTGCTATGTTTATTTACTGGTCTGCGCTGACTGGTTGGCATAAAGCTTTACTTCCTGTTCGTTTTACATTCCTATTTATATAATACGAGTATACTCGCCTTTTCCTTGCACTGCAACAAAAAAAGACTGCCAATTTTTCAAAAGGCAGTCCTTACTGGGTTATTTCAGCTCTACAACCGTCACGCCGCTCTCACCTTCGCCGTAACGACCAAGACGGAAGCTTTTGACCATGCGGTTGCCGCGCAAATGCTTATGGATGGCGGTGCGCAGTGCACCGGTGCCGTTGCCATGGATCAGATAGACCACCGTCTGTCCGTTCAAGATGGCGCGGTCAATAAAGGAATCCACCTCCGACAGTGCTTCGTCCACCGTAAGTCCCAGCAGGTTGCACTCCATTTTGGCGGTGCGCTGTACGCGCTCTACCCTGCCGTTGGGACGGTTGGTATCGCCGGTCAGGCGAGAATAACGCTGCTGCGCCTTTGTCTTAGTCTTAGGTGCAGTGGGTTCTTTTACCAGCTTTTCCGGCTGCTTCAAGCCCTTGAGGGGCACCTTAGTCTTGATGATACCGGCACGCACCAGCACATCGCCGTTTTTATCAGGCAGCGCCAGAACGGTGGCCAGCTGGTTCAGTTCTGCAATGCAGACCTCCTGTCCCACTTTTACCTCCTTCAGCGGCACAAACTCCTTGACGGGGTTATGCACCACCTCCGTACCGGCAAACAGCTTTTCGGTCTCCTTTTTGGCAATTTCGCGGGCACGCTGCGCCTTCTGCTGGGCGCTCATGCGCTCGTCCTTTTGCAGCTGGCGCAGTTCATCGGTCAGTGCGTAGGCCTGCGTTTCCACCTGCTGTGCCAGCGTGCGCGCCTTGGCACGGGCAGCTTCCAATTCATTCTCGCCCTGCTGGATCAACTCATCCCGTTTTTTGCGGGCGGCTTCCAGCTGATGGGAAGCTTCATTACGTAGCTGCTCCACTTCGTTCTGGCTTTCCTTCAGCTGCAGCTTCAGGTCGTCCAGCTGACCCAGAACCGCATCCAGACGCTTATCCTCGGCAGACAGATGCTGCTGAGCCGCTTCAATGACGCGGCTGGGGATGCCCAGTTTTTCGCTGATCAGGAATGCGTTGGATTTGCCCGGTACGCCCACGCTCAGCTTATAGGTGGGACGCAGGGTCTCCAGATCAAACTCGCAACTGGCGTTGACCACACCCTTAGTCTCCAGTGCAAAAACCTTCAGTTCCGCATAGTGGGTGGTCGCCATCAGCAGCACACCACGGCGGCGCAGCTCCTCAATGATGGCAACTGCCAGCGCGGCACCCTCAGCGGGGTCGGTACCGGCACCCAGCTCGTCCAGCAGCACAAGGGTGTGCGGCATAGCCAGTTCCAGAATACCGGTGATTTTTTTCATGTGGCCGGAGAAGGTGGAAAGGCTCTGCTCAATGCTCTGTTCGTCGCCGATATCCACCAGAAATTCATCAAACACACAGATCTCGCTGCGCTCGTCAGCAGGGATCAAAAAACCGCACTGTGCCATAGCGCACAGCAGACCGGCCGTTTTCAGAGTGACGGTCTTACCGCCGGTGTTCGGGCCGGTGATGATAAGGGAATCGTATTCCCCGCCCAGTGCAATATCCACAGGAACACACTTTTGCGGGTCGATCAGCGGGTGGCGGGCACGGATCAGATTAAAGGAAGAATCCGTCCGCACAGCGGGCTTGAAGGCCTTCAACTCCAGTGCAAGCCGCGCCTTTGCCAGCAGGATGTCGATTTCCAGCATGGCCTTGTAGCTGTACTGGAACTGCGGCTCAATGGCGGCCACCTGTGCGGTAAAGGCCACCAGAATGCGCTCGATCTCCTGCGCTTCCTGCGCACGGTACTGCAAAATGCGGGCATTGGCTTCCACAACGGCCTGCGGCTCCACAAAGACGGTGGCTCCGGTAGACGAAACATCATGAATAATGCCGCTCACCTCACCGCGGTATTCGCTCTTGACCGGCACAACATACCGGCCATTGCGCATGGAAACCACGCTTTCCTGTAGATACTTGGAGGTATCCATATTGCGGACCATGCTCTCCAGACGGTCACGGATGCTGTTCTCCGTTGCGCGGATCTTTTTGCGCAGATCGTTCAGGGTATAAGAGGCCGTGTCTGCCATGGCATCCGGTGCCAGAATGGCGCTGGAGATCTGCTGTTCCAGGCCCGGCTGCGGTGCCAGCGCATAGAACAGATCGTCTGTAGGCAGAGCGTCGTGCTCCGAAGCACCATACCAGCTTGAAAGATTCTGAAAATTGCGCAGTGCACCAGCCACCATCAACAGCTCGCCCATTGAAAGTACGCCGCCTTTTACGGCGCGGGCCGCCAGCTGACTGACATTCTCCACGCCGCCAAAGCGCGGGGAGCCGTTTTTGATCAACAGGGTGTTGATGGCATCGGTCTGTTCCAGCGCATAGCGCACCTCGTCCGGGTCGCACTGCGGCTGAGTGGCAAGCAGCATTTCGCGCGCTTCCTTGCACACGCAGCCCTCTACGGCACGGGCGATGATCTTATCCAGTTCCAGAGTTTTTAAGTAACTTGTTTCCATAGGTTCCCTTTATGCTCAGGGCAGCAAGGTCTTTAAAAAGTCATAGCTTTTCAAAGGCTTGTCCATATGGGTCAGTGCATAGCGCTCTGCCACTGCGGAAAGCTTTTCCAGACTGCCCACAGAAATTTTGAATGCAAATATTTTTTTGTCGTCCACAAGGCAGATGTGCCGCAGCGCATACAGTGCGCCCTGATCAAGGTTGCAGGTCTTTCCTGCTTTTGCGGCGCAGTCTGCACAGAGCAGATGGCCTTCCTGCACATCCAGATAGAACGCAGCACCATCATAGGCGCTGCAATCGCGGCAGCACACGATCTGCGGCATAAAACCGCACTCGCTCATGGTGCGCAGTTCAAACACGGCCTTGATCACCCGCAGATCCGTTTTGCTCTCGCTGATCATATAGAAACAGTTGAGCAGCAGCCGAAGCTCCCGCTGTGCCTCCTGCCCGGTGGGCGAAAGGGTCATTGCCATTTCAGCCATATACATGGCAAGGCTCATGCCCTCAATGCTGGACGAGATGCCGTGAAAGACATTTTTCACTTCTGCTTCCCGCACAGTGTACATGTTGCGGCCCGGCACCAATGTGAACTCGGAGTAGCAGAACAGCCCGCACGCGCTGAACAGCTTGCTCTTCAGCCGCAGGCTGCTCTGCGCTGCTGCCGAGATCACGCCCAGTTCCGGTGTCAGGATCGTCAGAATGCGGTCCGATTCCTTATAGCGGGTCTCCTTCAGCACCAGACCCGTGGTTACAAAGGCTTCCATTTTCTTGGTCCTCTGCCGGGGTTTCTTCCGGCCGCTGTTGTTTATAATCGAGATAACGAAGAATGTTTCCCGTGCAGGCAAACGCCTGCCAGCTTGCTTGTGCATCCATTTGCAGCACCTCTTCCCTGTTACGGATAGTGTCAGGTTTATTTTAACCGTTCATCCAAGGGAATTCTGTCCTGCTTTGGCAAGTGTCAGCGGTTATTGGTGTTCTGCTTGAAGCCAAAGTTGTTCAGCAGGAACTCGTTATCGCGCCAATCGGATTTTACCTTTACCCAGCACTGCAGATTGACGCGGCAGCCCAAAAACTCTTCGCAGTCTGCACGGGCAGCACTGGCAATTTTTTTCAGCATTGCACCGCCTTTTCCAATGACCATGCCCTTGTGGCTTTCGCGCTCGCAGTAGATATTTACATCAATATCGATCAGGTCGGTGCCCGGGCGCTCTTTGAAGCGCTCCACCACAACAGCAATGCCATGGGGGATCTCGTCGCGCATGAACAGCAGGGCCTTTTCACGGATGACCTCTGCCACCAGCTCCTTCTCCGGCATATCGGTGTAGGCATCATCATCAAAGTAATGGGGGCCTTCTACGGCGTAGCGGCTCAAGGCATCGAACAGCGTTTCACAGCCGTCCTCGTTGCGGACGCTGACCGTGTAGATGTCATCGAATACACCCAGCGCCTTCAGCTCTTCTTTGCGGGCTTCCAGGTCAGCGGCATCCTTAACAAGGTCTGTCTTATTGATGACGGCAATGGCCGGGCCGCCGCTGCTGCGCAGCATGTCCACCAGAACCATCTCGGATTCATTCAGGGCACCATAGGGCTCAAACAGCATCATGGAAACATCCACGTCGGCAATGGAATCGCTGGCGGTTTTGTCCATGCGCTTGCCCAGCTTGTTGCGGGCTTTGTGTACGCCGGGGGTATCCAGCAGCACATACTGCAGCGGGCCGCGGGTGATCACACCGGTAATGCGGGTACGGGTGGTCTGCGGCTTGGAGGTGACAATGGCCACCTTTTCGCCAACCAGCAGGTTGGTCAGGCTGGATTTGCCCACATTGGGGCGGCCGATGACCGCCACAAAAACCGACGACGTATCGTAATGGCCCTGAACGGGCGTCGTGTTACTCAAAATCAAACTCCTGTCTTGCTGTGTGCAGAAATGCACGTTGGATCAAAGGCAAATCATTCGGTGTAGCTCACCGTGCGGGGCAGGCCCAGCTGCAGCAGTACGGCCTCTTCTTTTTCCCGCATCCGCATAGCTTCCAGGCCGCCGTTCTCATGGTCGTAGCCCAGCAGATGCAGCATGGAATGCACGGTCAGAAATGCCACTTCCCGCTGCAGCGGATGGCCGTAGAGGGTCGCCTGCTCCTGGGCGCGCTCCATGCTGATGACGATATCGCCCAGCATTTTGCAGCCGTTGTTTTCGTCCACATCATATTTGCCATCCACACCCAGCGGGAAGCTCAAAACGTCGGTGGGCATGGGCTTGTTGCGGTACTGGTTGTTCAGCTCTGCAATGGCCGCGTTGTCCACAAAGGTCACGCTGATCTCAGCCGGAGCCTCAAAGTGCTCGAACTCCAGCACAGCGTTGCAGGCGCGGCGGATCAGGATGCGGAGGCCGGATGGGACCTTGACGGCCTTCTGGGAATTGGTGATCAGAACTTTATTGGACATAGAATCAGTCCTCTCCTTTCTGGTTTGGTTGTTTTTCGGGATGTGCAGCCCTGTCGTATGCCTTGATGATCTCCTGCACAAGGCGGTGGCGCACAACGTCTTTTTCGGTAAAATAGCACTGGGCAATGCCCTTGACCTGCTTCAGCACATGCAGCGCATCCACAAGGCCGCTGCGGGTGCGTTCCGGCAGGTCGATCTGAGTCACATCGCCGGTCACAACGACCTTGGAACCCACGCCCATGCGGGTCAGGAACATTTTCATCTGCTCCGGCGTGGTGTTCTGCGCCTCATCCAGAATGATGAAGGAGTCGTCCAGCGTACGGCCGCGCATATAGGCCAGCGGGGCCACCTCAATGATCTGTTTTTCCACCAGACGCTCATATGTTTCAGCCCCCAGCATATCAAACAGACCGTCATACAGCGGGCGCAGATACGGATCCACCTTTTGCTGCAGATCACCGGGCAGAAAACCCAGTTTCTCCCCTGCTTCTACCGCCGGGCGGGTCAGCACGATGCGGGACACCTCCTTGGCCTTGAAGGCCTTTACGGCCATAGCTACGGCGAGGTAGGTCTTACCGGTGCCCGCCGGGCCGACACCAAAGGTGATGGCATTGTTCCGGATGGCATTCAGGTATTCCTTCTGGCCCAGCGTCTTGGGCCGGATGGGCCGCCCTTTGACCGTAACCGTTACGAAATCTTCGGTCAGTTCCCGCACCCGTTTCTCAGCGCCGTCATGGGCCAGGCTGATGCAGTAGCGCACAGTCTGATCCTCCAGCGGGGTGTGGTTCTCGATCAGAAGAAGCATGCCTTCCACCGCGCGGCTGGCCGCCGCTACGTTGGCCGGTTCGCCGGAGAGCCGGAGCTGTGTGCCCCGGCAGACGGCCGTAACGGAGAACTCGTTTTCCAGCAGCCGGATGTTCCGGTCGCAGTTGCCAAAGACCGCCGCGGCGATCTCTACACTATCCAGTTCAATGTTCTTTTCTGCCATGTGCTCCTCCTGATGTGCCTGCTTCGATAGCTATATTGTACCACCAAAATCCTTAGAAGAAAACTATGAAAATTGCACAAAATATTTTTCCGGCTTCCATCGTTTTTACATATTGGTGGAATGGTCTTGACAAACTATATCGGGGCGCGATATACTGGGTCCGTGATGTATCGGGCTACGATATAAAGACCGTCGATAGAAATGGAGGTGCATCGGCAATGGAAAACATTGCGCTGACCGAGTCCACCTATTACATTCTGCTTGCTCTTTATCATCCGCAGCATGGATACGGCATCATGCAGCAGACCGAGCAGCTTTCCGGCGGGCGGGTACACCTTGCCGCAGGGACATTGTATGGAGCGCTGAACTCCCTGTGCGAAAAAGGATGGATCCGACAGCTGCCCGTGGAACGTGGGAGCCGCAAAAAAGAGTATCAGTTGACCGCGGAAGGACTTGCAGTCCTGAAGCACGAGCTTGCCCGGCTGCAGCAGCTGGTTGCAAACGGCGAAAGCATCCTGAAGGAGGAATGACCATGAACACGCGCAAAACCATCCATAAAGTCTGTCTGGCATGGGATTTCAAGAAGGAAGAACTCTGGCTCAACGAAATGGCGGCGGAAGGCTGGGCTTTGGAGCATGCAGCGTTTTGCTCGTACACCTTCGTGCGCTGTGAGCCGGGCGAATACATCATCCGCATGGAGATGAATGCAGACCGGGACTATCGCAGCTTTGTGGAAGAAACCGGTGCAGAATATGTCGGCGGCTGTGTGAACTGGATCTATTTCCGCCGCAAAGCCGAGCTCGGGTCGTTTGACCTGTTTTCGGACATAGATTCCCGCATTGCGCATCTTGCACGCATCGGTAAATCGCTCTGGCTGATCTGCCTTGCCAATCTGATCATCGGTGTTGTCAATATCATAGACGGGCAGACGTTTTCCATTGTGAATCTGCTGTGCAGCGTTCTGCTGGCCTATGGTCTGGGCCGCATCCATGGGATGAAAGCATCCCTTGAAGAAGAGCGTGCCCTGCACGAATAAACCTTGTCAAGCCTTTTTGTGCCACAACCGCATAGAAAAACAAAATGTATCTTTGGGTAAAACAGCAATAGCAAACTTTTCTCCTGCGTGATACAATAGCAAGCGTTGCGTGCCCTGCCGCCGCAGCAAAAAGATTGAAGGAGAAATGAACGATGGAACAATGCTATCTGATGCCCGGACAGGAACGCTGCGAACGATTCAAGGACGCAAACGGTGTTCCGCGCGTTCACTACTCCTACCGTTCCCTGCACGGTGCCTTTTTTGACTGCGAGAGCCGCAGCCTGGAGGAAGCCCAGCATCTGTGTGAGGACTGGCTGGTCGGCCAGGACCGATGCTACCGCAACTGATCCCATAAAAAAGCAAGCGCCTCTGTTTCATGGATGGTCACTCCATCCGGAGCAGAGGCGCTTTTTGTTGTTAGTTCCACAGCTGTGCGCAGACAAGCTCCAGCACACTGCCCGCAATACAGCGGGATTTATCCGAGATCAGGAAACAGTTGGAAAGCTCTTCCCGGCGGGGGTCCACATCAGCCACCTTGAACCCCGGAGTGACCGGGTAGCCGCTGCGCAGCAGACCGCGCAGGATGCCGCCGATCTGTGTGGTGACCGGGAAGGATTTGCCTTCCGACGTCCGGATCTGTGCGATGATCTCCCCTGCTTCCACCAGGTCACCGATCTTTCGCACATCCTGAAAGATGCCTTCCGTCTGCGCATGGATGACCCGCTCCTTGCCATAACCGCCGATGACACCCGGAATACCAGTGTTCGGGATGGCAGCGCCCTCCCGGATGATACGGCCCAGCCGATGGCCGCGCTTCGTCTCGACCACGGCATCCACATCCTGTCCGGCTGTAAATCCGGGGCCAAGGGCGATGGTCAGCGGTGCCATATCACGGGTGGTGCCAAGGTTCTTCTTGGCCAGAATGGCATCCACCAATACATCCGGCTTTGCTTGTGCCACGCAGCTGCCTGCCGGGTCGATGAGGACGGGCACCGCATTCTGTGCCCAGACGGTCGGAGCCTGTTCCAGTGTGTCGATACGAACAGCCCTCAGGCCCTCTACCGTTGTTTCACTTTCGTACACAGCTTCGCAGAGCGACACCTGCCGCCGGATAGCCGCCGGGTGAGCGGTTTCCAGTACAAGCACCCGCAGCCCAGCGGACCACAGACGATGGATGGTGCCGGTAGCAAGGTCGCCGCCGCCGCGCACCAGGATCAAGGCATCCTGTTTCATTCGATGGATCCTCCTTCCGGAATGATTTCCAGCAGAAGCTCCATGGAACCACCGCAGGCTGCAACCGCGGCATCTTCGTTTTTGCCGTCGGCCGAAAATGTGACCGTCTGCACCGATGCTGTATGCCCGGCCAGCATTTCAGCAGCGGCCTGCCGAGTACGGTATTCCATGATGCCGCCGCCCACACTGCCCACAGTCGTGCCATCGGGCAGGAGCAGCATTTTGGAGCCGACCTCCCGCGGGGTGGAGCCGTGCCGTGCAATGATCGTCGCCAGCGCTGCAGGCTGGCCGTTCTGTGCGGCCTGCTCCATCGCCGCCAGAAGCGCCGGAGCAAAGCCCTCGGTCTGAGGGCGGGCGTTTTTCACTTCCACGATCTGCGCCAGAATGGACAGCGCGATCTCTTCGGCTGTTTTGGCCCCGATGGCAAGTCCGATGGGGGCCTGCACAGCTTCCACCCGTGCAGCATCCGCCCCAGCTTCCAGCAGCTGTCGCCGTACCAGTGCGGCCCGGCCCCGGCTGCCCATCATGCCAACGTAAGCCGCCGGTTTCTGCAAGATCTGCTCCAGGCAGGCCACATCAAAGGCATGGGCGCGGGTCACGACCACAAAGTAGGTCTCTGCCCCGCCGGGCACCTGCTCCAGTGCCTGTGTAAACGGTAAGCAGAGGACCGTGTCCGCTCCGGCATCCCGCAGGTCCTGCGCATATTCCGTGCGGTCCTCCATAGCAAGCACCGGCAGGCCCAGCAGTTTTGCCAGCCGTACCACCGATACCGCCACATGGCCGCCGCCGCAGACAACGATCTGCGGCACCGCACCGAATCGTTCCACAAACACCCGCGTACCGTCCAGTTCCAGAAACCCGGTGGCCGTGCATTCCTGCAAACGGGAAAGGCTGCGCTGCAATACGCCGCAGCTGTGGGTCTGCCACACCGGGCGCCCGCCGCGCAGCAGCATCCGGCTGCCGGCCTCCGGTCCATCCAGCACCGCCGCAAGGGTACCGTCTCCGGTGACCTGCCCTTTCTGCAGGGCATCAACCAATGCGCTCATAAAATGTTCTCCTGTTCGTCATTGCTCCACCTGCGACACCGCGTCGTAAGCCGCCGGGTCCAGCAGGCTGTTCCAGTGTTCCCAATCCTCCGGCGTCATGCGCCAGGCAAGGCCGCACCCGGCGGAGATCTCCCGTGGGAGCGGGATCAGCCGCCCGGGGATCTGTGCCGTGGCGCAGTGCTTCTCCCAGGCCATGGCTTCCACCGTTGTGCGGAAGGAGAGCACGATATAGGTCTTTTTTGTGCGCATTTACAGCTCCTGTGCCAGCTCCCGCACGGCCTGTGCAGCGTGCAGAGCTTCTTCCATGGTATTGCTGTGTGAAAAGCTGAACCGTACCACGCCCTGTTCCACCGTGCCAAGCGCCTTGTGCATCAGCGGGGCGCAATGTGCTCCGGCCCGCACACAGATGCCGTAGTCCTCCCACAGGATATCGGCCACCCGGGCAGAGTCCTCGTCTCCGATATTCAGGGAGACGATGGGCGCACGCAGAGCGGTCTCAATGTCGCCGTATACAGTCACGCCCGGCATACCGCATACTTCTTCGTAAAAACAGCGAGCCAGTGCAGCTTCGCGGGCGGCCAGCGTTTCCACGCCCTGTGTCAGAAGCCATTGTACTCCGGCGCAAAGCCCGGCAAGGCCGTGCACGTTCAGGGTGCCGGCTTCCAGTGCGGTGGGCATCTGGGCGGGATGCTGCTCGTCATAGCTGTGCACGCCGCTGCCGCCCACTACAAGGGGCGCGATCTGCACACCCGGACGCACATACAGCCCGCCGGTGCCCTGCGGCCCCAGTAAAGCCTTGTGCCCGGTGAAGCACAGCACATCCACACCCAGTGCCTGTACGTCGATGGACTGGGCTCCGGCCGTCTGCGCGGCATCCACGATCAGCAGCAAGCCGTGCCGGTGCGCAAAGGCCGCAGCCTTTGCAAGATCGGTGCAGTTGCCGGTCACATTGGACGCTCCGGTCACGACCAGCGCTCTGGTGTTTGGGCGCACAAGCTCTTCCCATTTTTCATATTGCAGGCGGCCTTTGGCGTCTACCCCGGCAAAGCTGAGCTGGACCCCCTGTGTCCGCAGCCGGTACAGCGGCCGCAGGACCGAATTATGCTCACACACGGTGGTGATGACATGATCCCCCGGCCCCAGCAGCCCGCACAGGGCGGTGTTCAACGCGCCGGTGGCGTTGGCCGTAAAGGCAATGCAGGCAGGGTCCGGCGCGTGGAAAAGCTCTGCCAGCGCTTCCCGTGCGGCATACACCAGCCGGGAAGCATGCAGGGTCGGCTCATGGGCACCGCGGCCGGGGTTGCCTGCGGTGTGCAGGGCGTCCAGAATGGCGGCGTCCACTTCCTGCGGTTTGTACAGCGTGGTGGCAGCATTGTCCAGATAGATCACGGCTTGACCACGTTCCCGGCATGGGTCAGCTTTTCCACGATGGCATACATGTTCGTCACGCTGCCTACGGCCAGCTTCTCGGTCAGGCCGTAATAGTTCAGGCAGGTGCCGCAGGTCATGATCTCCACACCTTCCGATTCCAGCGTCTTGAGGTCCTCCAGCATGGGAGAGCCCTCACAGGTCAGGGATGCACCGCCGTTATAGAACAGAACCGTCTTGGGCAGCTTGTCCTGCTGCGTCAGGGCAAACACGAACGCCTTGAGCAGGGTCTTGCCCAGCTCCTCGGCCCCGGCACCCATAGTGTTTGCGCCAATGGCCACCACGGTGTCCGTGCGGGCGTCCGGCATGCAGACGGCCGGGGTCTCTTCAGCCGCCGGGGCCTCCCCGATGGTGAACAGCACTCGGTATTCCCGTTCGGCCAGCTTTTCGGCGCTGTACTGATAACCCTTTTGCTGGGCCATCTTGGTCAGGTTCTGCACGGCGATCTCGTTGTCCACCAGAATTTCCACCTGACCAGCACCCTTCAGCTCCGAAATAGCGCGCTTGGCCTTGACGACCGGCAGCGGGCAGGCGTCTCCTCTTGCATCAACATGAGTCATAATCGTTTCTCCTTTCAGTAGGTCAGTATGTTACTGTGATCTCGGTTTCGGTTCGGGGAACGATCTCGCCCACGATCTTCGCGGGCAGGCCAGCAGATTGCAGTTCCTTCTCCAGCGCGCTGGCCTCCGCCGGGTCCACTGCCAGCAGCAGACCGCCGGATGTCTGCGGGTCGAACAAGACTTCCTCCATGGCAAACGGAACGCCCTCAAACCGGACAAAAGGCCCTGTATGATTGCGGTTGCGCTGCCCGGCGGCGGTGTACAGGAAGTCATCTGCCGCCTTTTCCGCGCCCGGCAGCACCGGTACGGCGCGGGCGTTGATCTTGCAGGAAAGTTTCCCGCCCATCATCTCGTGCAGATGCCCCAGAAAACTGAAGCCAGTCACATCGGTGGCCGCGTGCACAGTATACCGGCGGCTGATCTCCGCAGCGGTCTTGTTCAGGGTTGTCATGGAACTGATGGCGGCTGCCATGTGTTCCGGGGCCGCCTCGCCCACACGGTTTGCGGTGCACAGCAGCCCCACACCCAGCGCTTTGGTCAGCAGCAGCTTGTCTCCCGGCTGGCCGGCATCGTTTGCGTACAGATGATGCGGGTCCACAAGGCCGGTCACCGACAGGCCGTATTTGACGCCGGTGTCTGCAATGGAATGACCTCCGGCCAGAATGCCCCCTGCTTCGGCTACCTTTTCGGCTCCGCCGCGCAGGATCTCGCCCAAAACGTTCAGGTCCATATTTTCCGGAAAACACACCAGATTGAGGGCAGTTTTCACCTCGCCACCCATGGCATACACGTCGCTCAGGGCGTTGGCCGCTGCGATCTGCCCGAAGGTATAGGGGTCATCCACCATGGGTGGGAAAAAGTCCACCGTCTGCACCAGGGCCAGATCTTCTGTAACGCGGTAGACGGCGGCATCATCCCGGCTGTCATACCCCACCAGCAGATTCGGGTCCTTTTCGCCGCGGGGCAGCTTTTCCAGAATGCGGCTCAGCACACCGGCACCCAGCTTTGCCGTGCAGCCGCCCCCGGTACAGAATACGATTTTTTCATCCTTGCTCATGCACGTTCTCTCTCTTCAAATTGTGTCAGAACGCCGTTCACACGATAACGTTCCTGCAGAATACAGAGCGTCTGCTTCCCGAGCAGTTGGCGCTGCGGCGTATCTGCCTGATTGAGCACCGCATAAAAGGCCCTGCTGCCCACTCGTTTCCGGCCGCCCTGCTCACTTGCCAGCAGTTGAGCCAGAAGTTCCGGGGTCAGGCAGGCCTCCGGCGGAACGCCCAGCAGCATGCAGGCTTGTTCCAACCGGAAGCAACATTCTTTCAAAGGGTGGCCCAGTGCGGAAAGCCCGGCCACCGCCAGTACGATGTCGCTTTGCGGCAGCAGAACAGGTTCCTGCTCCGCAGGGGCTTTGCACGGGAAATGCTTTGCACCGTCGGCTTCCAGAAACACGGCGTCTGCCTGTGCCATCCAGTGGGCAAGGTCTGCTTCCGGCGGTGCGGTCAACTTACCCTTGGGAGCCGGAGAACCCACCACGGCATAAGAGCCGCGGGCCCAGAGTTCCTGTATTTCGGCGTCAGTCTTTGCCCAGAGCCAGTTTTCCGGGCGCAGGATGTGGGTGGTAGTGGACACCAGCACCCGCCAACCTTTCTGCACGCAATGGCTGGCCATAGCATACAGCAGCGTTGTTTTTCCGCCGCCGCCCACCAGCGAGACCACATGGCCTTTTTCCGCCAGAAACGGAAACTGCTGTTCCACGATCATTTGTGGTTTTCGGCGGCGGCCATGGCAATCTGCTCCGGAGTAATGGGCAGCTCATAGAAACGGGTGCCGATGGCGTTGTAAATGGCGTCGGAAATAGCCGGCAGCGGCGTGTTGATGACCACCTCACCGATGGATTTTGCACCAAACGGGCCGTTTGGCTCATAGCTGTTCTCAAACTCCACGTTGATTTTTCCGATGTCGATGCGGGTGGGGATCTTGTACTGGAACAGCGAGTTCTCTTCCGGGCAGCCCTTCCGGTCATAGGTAACATTCTCGGTCAGCGTCATACCGATGCCCTGCAGCAGGCCACCTTCCGCCTGCACACGGGTCAGGTTGGGGTTGATGGGCGTACCGCAGTCCACGCAGGCGTCAAATTCCAACACCTTAACCTCGCCGGTCTCGGTGTCCACTTCCACTTCTGCGGCACCCACCATGTACGGCGGCGGCGACAGGGGCGAAGTGTGGGTCTCGGTGGCTTCCAGCGGGACCATATGGCCGAACTGAGACGCATAGGCGATCTCGGACAGGGTCTTTTTCGTTTCCGGGGCGGCGCTTTCAAACACTTCTTTGCCGTCAAACTCCACAGCATCTGCCGGGCAGCCCAGCAGCTCGGCACCCAGCTTGCAGATCTGTTCCCGCAGCTTCATGGCACACTTCTCAGTGGCCTTGCCGGTAACGTAGGTGGTACTGGATGCATAGGAACCGGAGTCATAGGGAGAGGTATCGGTGTCGGCACCAAATACCGCAATGTTGTCCAGCGGGCAGTCCAGCACTTCGGCGGCGATCTGCGCCAGCGTGGTGTCACAGCCGGTGCCCATATCCGCTGCACCGATGATCAGCGAGTAGAATCCATCATCGTTCAGCTTGAGGGTCGCACTGCCCACGTCCATGCCGGAAATACCGGATCCCTGCATGGCCATGCCCATGCCGACGGCGCGCACCTTGCCGTTGCCCAGATCACGGGCCGGGTATTTGTGCTCCCAGTCGATCATCTCCCGCACCTTGACAAGACAGCGGTCCAGCGCACAGCTGGTGTTCACGGCACCGTAGTAGGCAGGCATCACATCGCCCTCCTGCACCGTGTTCTTCAGGCGCAGGGCAAAGGGGTCCATGTTCAGCTTGTGGGCCAACTCGTTCACGGCAGATTCCACAGCAAACAGGCCCTGAGTCGCACCGTAGCCGCGGTAGGCACCGGCAGACAGCATGATGGCGTCCGGAATCTGTGAATAGACATATTCACGG